>Ga0247815_10000338_pt1 | contig 37770 bp, 73 predicted proteins | sample UWRJL194509B1_FD_181014 | JGI IMG/M metagenome (GOLD analysis project Ga0247815, IMG submission 181014) | Plant litter microbial communities from Arlington Agricultural Research Station in Wisconsin, United States - UWRJ-L194-509B-1 | ecosystem: Environmental > Terrestrial > Plant litter >...
TTATGTGGAATATACTTGCTGTAAATGTTGCCACTAATAACGCTGTATCTATTTTTATTACTAATTTATTATACAAATCGTAATAAATATCAGAATCTATGAAGGCATATAACGTAATATAGAAACCCACCAATGTTATTGGAAGTATTTGTGTTATATTACTTAAATTCTTCATAATTTAAAAATTAAGGGGAGGGTTTTAATCTCCCCTTGGGTATTAATTAGTTGTTTTATTATGCAGAGAAGGCTCGAACAGCGTCAATTCCCGCTGCACCAGCTATAGCGTTTACAAGAGACTCAACTGCTTGATGTTCGCCTACGGCTGCTAAGATGTGGTAGATTATGGTCTCCTGATGCTTGTTAGACGGCATTGTAGAGAATTTATTACGTTCCACTTCAATACTGTAATCCACATACTGTTTAGATTGGTCAAGAGAAGACTCTTCCTGAGTGAACAACACCCTTGTTAAAGCACTTGCTTGTGGCTCTTCACCTGTAAAGTAAACTCGGTCTCTCATTTCATAATCTTGGAAGTTTCCACCTAAGTGAGTGCGAGGTTCCCAATGAGATAAGTAGGTTGTAGCCATTTGCTCATCTTTCAATTCTCCTATGCCATAACGTACTTCGTCGAGTTGTCCGCCTGTAACCCTAATCTGAACAGAAGTATCTGTAAATCCTATTTTATCTCTTAGGTATTCGTTAGACCTGATTTCAAGTTTTTTACCTCGGAATCTAATACCCATTAACGAAGTTGTAGGCTCTGCTGTAGGTGCGATAACCCATTCTGTATTTTCGTAAGGGCGAGGTGCTTCAGAAGTAAAGAAATCTCTGAAAATCTCAGAACACTCTTCGCAAACCATGTTTGTTACAACATCTGTCTGATACCTTGTCTGACAACCTCCTGTCACTGCTGCGGGAACTACTGTAACAGCACCTAATGTACCTGCTAAGTTTGTAGTTACGTTAGTGATAGTTATTGCAGGGAAACCTGTAGTAGCATCTGTGAAAGTAAGTACTCCTGCATTAGCTGTAACTGTTGCTCCTGTTGCTGTAAAGATTGCTGCGGCATTAGCCGTTACAAAGTTATTTGCAGTGGTTGTAAGGTTAGTTGCAAAAGTTGCAAGGTAGTTTACGCCTGCTACAGATATATTAGCTGTTCCTGAAGTACCTGTAAGTGTAACTGTTCTTGCGGAATTATCAGAAGCTATTGTAGCTAAAGTAATTGTATTGTCAGGGTAGTGTGCTTGTAGTTCTGCAAGTCTGTTCTCGCCACAATCATTGTCTGGAAGTACAATACTGTAAGTTTGAGTAGACACTTCACAAGTTTCTCCAAGAACCCACGCAGTTGTAGTTGTTGCTCCATTAGTACAGATGTCTACAACTTCTCCTATTAAGGTAATTTCTGCTGTTCCTTTTACTGCTGACGCTGCTGCGTATGTAGCAATTTGAGCGTCTGTAAGCTCAGCACTAAGTACAAGGGTGTAAACACCTTTACCTCCAAATTGACCTGTTTTCTCTACTGTTCCTGTAACAAAACCTGGTAGGTCGTCTACAGTTGTCGTTAAATCCGCGCCGTCATCTTCTATTTTAACGCTGTAAATAAAGCCTCCGTCCACTTCTGTGTAATTTGCTGGACAGTCCTCACATCCTTTAATTAAACTTGCTGTAGAGCGAACAAAAGCAGGAAGTAGCGTATCAGTCTCTGTAAGGGTTTGATAAACAGAAGTTACATCAACCTGTGAAATCCTTACAAGAGGGGTGTCTGGGTATTGAGCCTGAACTGCTGCAAAAGCTGCTTGGTCTCCTGCATCTTGTACAGTTAGGGTTTGATAGAACCTGTCTTCTGTTGTCGGTGTTACTCCGCCTGTAGAAGCTTCCACTGGTGTGATATCCACTACATCTTGCAATTCTACTCCACCTCTTAATTGATACCTGCGTAGTTGCTCTATTGCTTCAAGTACGTAAGGACGAGCGTTAACTTCTTCACAGTTGTCTCCATCTGTACACGCTTCTGTACCGTAGTACTTCGCAGGGTCAAGATACACTGTAGTTAGCACTGTGTTGTTAGGATAACCGTACATTCCTATTAGTTCTCCTGAAAGCTCTAAAGTAATTTTTTTACGATCTGCTCGTATTAGACGTATAGCTGATTCTGGATCTATACCATTGTATCCAAGTATTACGTCATCTACTTTTTGTTCTGTAGTTTTAGGTGCCGAAACTTTTACACTCTTTACATCTTCCAAAGCAAATGGCACTGATGACATACCTCTGTTAGAATGAGAACGTGAATTTGATAAAGTACCTCTGCCCATTTTAAGGACATAATTTTCTTTTTTACTTCTTCCTGCAAAGTTAGAAATAGCTTTTTGACCATTTTGGTCAGCCTCTTTCATAGAGAAAACGCCTATCTGACCTTTTGCAAGGTTTAGTGAACTTCCTGTGGGCATTGTTGCACCTCCAAGGACTACGAAATAGCGGTCAAGCTGTTTGTTATTCGATTGACTCATTTGTTTTTAATTAGTTGTTTTTGTTTAATTTTTACTTATTATTCTATCTTTATCGATATCTATTGTTTGCCTACCCATTAAACTGTTGAAGTCTTTTACAGCTATAGATATAATTCTATCCATTATTACATCACTCCATTCAGGGTCAGAATTTACAGAAGGAGAACCATCTGCTTTTATGTAACCTTCAAAATCTATTTCTTTTGGCTTTCTGTAATACGAGAGATATGCTTTCGTTATTTCAAAATCTGATTTATAAATCTTTACGTTATTTTCTGAAAGATTGTAGAAAGTTTCTCTGTATTCAAAAGACGGTTTATTATTATAATCAAACTCAAGTAGGTGTTTGTTTTCGTCTTTTATTTCTAAGGGAAGTATTTTTTTATCTTTACATTTTCCTTTTGTGGCTAACACTGTAAGATTGGAAAAGTCAAAATAATTTTCAGGTAGTTTAAAATTTGTATGTTCTAAATGGGAATTTTTTATTTCTAAAAGCTTGTCATCTACTAAGAGTTGTTGTATATCTCTTATAGAGTCTTCATTTCTCTTTTTTAAATTCCATTCTACAAATTTATTACTCGCTTCGTTTATTAATAAATAGGCTCTTGATTTATCTAAAGCTATATTATCATTAGTGAAGTTTTCATTAGCCTTTTGGAGTAATTTTAAATATACTGTAGTTGCATCCAAGGCTTAAGTTTTAAATTGTCCCCGCTTTTACACGGGGAATATTATTATTTGCTAAATTCTTCTATAATTTGAGCTTTTGTATCTGAAAGTTCACTATTTTGAACAAGATTTTTTGCTACTGCTTTAAGGTCTTTACCAAGCGATACTCCATTATAAACATAGTCGCCTATAGAGTTTTTACTAAGTTTTCCGCTTTCGGCTGTTTTTTTAAGGGTGGAATGCAGATAAACCATTTCTTCAAATTTCTTATCCTCACATTTATCAATCAGTTCTCCAAATATTTCAGCATTTCTTTCATCCCTTTCTATCCAAGTATGGAACATGGTTTTCATCGTAGTCCCATCTATTTTATCGGTGATATTTGCTACCCCTACATATCTAAGGATGTTAGAAAGTTTTTGTGGGTTTTCAGAAAGTAATGCTCCAAAACTAATTATAGCATCGATATTTGTAACTGCTTTACGTGTTTTAAGTGTACGCTCCTTAGCTTTATCTATAATTACGAAATCTGCTTGATTATACTTAGGATTTCCGCCATCATTTTCGGGAGCTAATTCGCCCGCCATCATTGCTAAATATAATTGAAGCATATCATCAGGCTCACTTGTATTAAAATACTTACCTGCCCAAAGCTCAACTTTGTAATCATTCCAGAATGTATCATTTTTCTGCTCTAAAATACCTTCTATGCCAGTTTTTCTTTCATAAGGTTTAACTACATACTCTTGAAGCATTTTAAGTTTCTCTGTAGTTGCTGTACTGTCCGACTCTCCTCTATAACAAGGACTGAAAGCATATAGTCCTGTATCCCATACTCCATTATCAAATGGACAATATATTGTATTACCTGTGTCTGCTGATGGTAATTTTGTAGAGCGTTCTTTTTGATATCCCGATGGGGCTTTTAAGTCAAGCCTGTTTTCTATTTTATATACAGCATCTTTTTTAATTGATAGTCCGTTAACATTAAATAGTTCATCGGCTTTGTTAACTGTTTTGGTTTTAGTAACTGCCATTCTTATTTATTTGATTTTTTCATATAGCTCCCCTTTTTTAGAGAGGAGCATTTTAGTCTTTTAGTTTATACCTATTTTCTTAAGTTCAATGATAATTGTACGTGAAGGGTCAGTGTTTATGAAAGCTGACATACCATGTACCCAGAAACTACGGCTCATAGTTTTTAAGCTTGACACAATATCAGAGGCTTTTGCACCTGCGTAGCGTCCATTTTCATATCCCCAATACATATTATCACCTTCAGGTTTAACATAATATACAGAGCCTTTACGTCCGCCCTCTATAAGAGTTGTACCTTGTGGTAAATTCTGACGAGCATTAGAGTATTGCGCATCTGTAGCATCGTATATAACCATAGAATATGTGGTATCTGAATAGCCAAAGTCATTAAAACCTTTACTAAATCTGTCCGACCCCTCCATATAATCAAGAGTTGCATCATGTTCTATTTCTACAATTCCAATACCAGGAATTGGCACTTGTGTAAATACTACAGGAGAAAGCCTTAAGTCTGTTAATTTATCTCCTGATATAGGACTTCTTGGTAATACTCTGTCTGCACCTAAAGCAAGACTCATACCTGTTAATCCTGCTATAACATATTTCTCAAATATAACTAACATGTTTTCATAGGCAGCACGACCACATTTGAATTTTAGGCGACGGTCATAGAACTGTAAATCATTTCTTGATTGGAATATATAAGACGCTGCTTCACGGATATGGTTTTCTGTAATACCATTTGGTTTAGAATATTTGATTAAGCGACCTCGTCTCCATTGGTGCCATAATCCTTCATTCATCCTTTTTGTACCGTTGTTTTCTGTGATAACTGCCGCACGTTGGAATAATAGCTGATTTGCCTCAATCCTCATATATTCTGCAAGGGCAAGGAATTCTAAAGTAGACCCAACGGTTGCACCTGCTCTACGTATATTAGGTACTGTTGGTGTTCCGCCTTCGGCTATATTTCCATATACAAACATATCTCCTGAAACTCTACCCACTTGTTCATTAAGTGCTCCTTGGAACAGGTCTGCTGCTTTTTTCTCTAATGCACCAAAAGATTTCTTATCGGCGTACATAGTCCAAGCAGTTTCAACTCCACGGTGGTTTCCAAGAATAAATTCGTTGGTGATAGTGCCCACCTGATTGATTGCTTCAATTCCTGAATAGTCTGTAGAGTTTTCACCCATTACATGACCTACTTTAAAGTATTGTATGCCTGGTTTTAATTTATCTGCTGGGAACCATTTAGAACCATCAAGTTCTGCAAGAAATACCCAGTGTTTAAAATTTTCACCTACGTTTTCAACTTCATAATCTTCAGAAACTACAACTTGCATACCATACTGTTTACTGTATGTAAGCACATCTCCTTTTGTGTAGATAGTATCTAAGATTATAGGGAATACAGAACCGTCAATACCTGGTACATCAGAATAGTCTGAAGTGTCTTCGGCAGTGTACACTCCGTGTTTTTTAGTAACTGGAAGGTCATAAGTAACTTTACCATTCACTCCGTTAACTTCAAGTATTTGTCGGTTACGGAATATCTCTGTATAAAGAGGTACACGTATTTCCATAGTGTTGGAAAACAAGTCAAGCAATCCAAGTTGCCTTCCCATAGGGTCTTCCTGATACCAAGTAAATAGCGATGGTAAATCGGCATAGCTCGACATCTTGATTTTTTTAGAGTCCGTGAATGACACTACTCTGTCTCCATTTATTACGGTGGGTACACCGTTAATTAAGTTCTGATTCATTTATTGTTTTAATTAGCTGTTTTAAAGTTCTGATAGATTAATCACATCTTTGTCTTGGTTTTTAGAAGATGAACTGAAATCAACTGTTCCACTTCCTTTGCCTTTATTTGTTAATTTTATTGTAGTGAAAATCTTTTCTTTCTCTTGGTTTATTACTTTCGAAGCACGGGTCTTAACATACTCTTCTTCATTGTTCATAAACATTGCTATTTTTATAGCTTTCTCAGGGTCTCTCCTCCATTCGTCAAACATAGCATCTACAGCGTATGTTCCATTTTCGTCGGCTTTTGAAACCTTATCTACTATTGTTTTCCTGTAGTTATCGTTCAAGTCGTATTTCTTAGCCGCTTCTGATACATTAGACCTGTATGCTTTTAATGCTTCCTGTTTTTGTACTTTAGCATTTTCAGTTTGTGAAGCTTGCTGTTCAAGATAGTTATTAAAAACTGTATCTATCTCATTCTTGGCTTTCTCTGATGCTTTATTAAGTGTTAGGTTTTTCTTATGTCCCTCTACTATAGAACTAACTTCAAAATCTTCAAGTCCTTTGCTTTTGTGATAATATCTTAAAAGCCTTTCTTGGTCTTGCGGGCTATCTAAATCTAATTGTGAAATAGGATTTTCAGGATTCTCATAAATATTTTTGTATGTTTCAAATACTTGTGAAATATTACCTCCGTTCTTATCTATTTCTAAAGCTTTAAGCATCATTGGAGAAAGAGCATCTGTTTTTACTGTATTCTCTTTCGCCTCCTCTACTTTCTTTTCTACTTGTGCTTTTTGTATTTCCTCAAAAGTGTCTTCGTCAACTTCTATTTCGTCTAATCCCTCTACTTCATACCAATCTCCTGATTGTATCTTTTTCTGAACGTAAGCTTTATAATCGAAAACTTTACTATTAGGTTGTTCTTTTTTAGGTGTAGCCTCTTCTTTCTTTTCAGGCGTAGTGTCAACTACTTCTTCCTTTTTTTCAACCTCTTCCTCAATTAAATTTAAAGGTATAGTTTCTTCTTCTTTTGTTGTTTCTGTAAGAAGACTTTCAAGTGTCATTATTTCCCCTTGGTCATTGGGATTAAAAGTTGGTTTTTCAAACTCCATCTGTGTGCAAATTTATTATGGTTTTTACTTAAATGCAAAAGGTTAAGATTTTACCAATAACCTAATATTTTTTATTATAATTCTCTAAGAGATTTTATTAATTCTTATTAACCTTAGCTATAAAGCTTTTAGACTCTATCTCTTTCTCCCTTAGTGCGAGTTCTTTTTCTTTTAGTGCTAACATCCTTTCCTTGTAATCATCCTCTGTTTCGTCTCTGCCTCTTTTACGGTCTATCTCTTGTTGTTGTAAATTAAACTGTGTGTTTGAAGCTTCTTGTTTAGCCATTAAAGCTGAAGTGGATAACGATTGATTAAAGAGGTCTTTTTGAAAGTTATTATTCGTTTCTTTGCCTGACTTACCAATCTCTGCAACTTGTATGTCAACCAGTCTGTCTTTATCTTTAGAGCTTTCCTGACGTTGCCAAGTCCTATTGTTTAATTCGTCTGTAGCTTGGCTTTGTGCCTGTATCTGTTCAAGCTGAGCCTGTTGTTGCTGTGCTTGCTCCTGTTGCCTTCTTTTGATGGATTCTTTTGCTATAGCTATTACTTCTTGTGTTGTGTCAGAGGTAATAAACTCTGCTAATGCTAAAGTGTCGTCTGCTAAAGTATTTGTATTTATTATGAATTGTTTAAACGTTTCCAATTCTCTTCTCTTTTTAGAGTTTGTAGAAGGGAGTATATTTAATTTACGGGCATAGAAATCTTCATCTGTAAATTCCAATAGAGCTGTTGTCATATCGGAGTCAGTGTAGAATGTACGTATATCCTTATTATTTTTTTTAGAATATTGAGCAACATTCAAATGCATTTCTAAAGAATTCTTTTTAAATCTATTAAATACATCTAAATATTTCTCTATTTGAGCATAGCTTGCATCTTGTGAAGTTTGTACTCCTTGCGCTGTTTCATATTTTGTTGGTGCGCCTAACATCTGTTCTGTTATACCTATTTGTTCAAATGCGGCTCTTTTATATAATAATGCTCTTTCAAAACAGTTTTGTATTTGTGGCGTTAGGCTTAGATTTTGTGCTTGGAAAGGTATATTACCAGAAGCCGCCTGAGTATTTTGTCGGTTACTATCAAAAGGCATAAATCCTGTCTTTCTACCTACATTCACTAAATTTACAAGCACTTCATCAATACTGTCTCCGAAGTTTCTGTATTCAGCAGGTAACATTGCCATATCGAACATGAACAGAATACCAATTTCTTTTTCAGAAAGGTTTTGTATCTGATTCATAGCAAAATTATATCCTATTTGATAAGGGCGTAATATTTTGGCTAAAGAGTCTGTTATTATTCCTGAGACAGGTCTTTTATTATTGTAGACATTACTGTTACCTTTCAGTTGAAGTTCCATTGGAGTACCTTTAAGATATATGTCTTCTGAGGCATCTCTATTTGAAACTGCAATCTTTATTCCCTCATAAGTTACAGGTAGGTAAGTGTAGATTATTGTATCTACTCTATCTTCTAATTTCTTTTTAGCGTGTTCTTCTAATGAAATATTTGTCATCTTTTTTATTTCATTCTCTCTTAGGAAATCTTCTAATAGGTCTTCTGTAACTATAGCTATTTCTATTCTGCCTGTCTCAGGTATTCTATAAGTTAATTCTCCAACCCTTTTATATCCTTCCCAATATGCTTCTGTAACTTGTAATAAATCTGTTCTTATTTTTAAGTCAGTTCGCATCTTTTGTGCTAACCTTACATTAGGAGAAAAGCCAGATGTTTCATTTCTGTGGGGTAAATACCTCGGTACTTTAACAGAGTTTCCTTCTTTATCTATTATACTTGTTTCTCCCATCGGCTCTCCTACTTGGTCTTGTATTTGTAACAGGAGGTTGTAATCGTCGTAATTCTCGTGCGGGGCTATTTTAGTGTTATGAAAGTTTCTTTCAAATTGTGTTTTTAAAGAGTTGTTTCCTGAATCTCCACTATAATCTGTAGCTGAGTTTACATTGATTATCTTCTTTATCTGTTTCTCACTAAGTTGACTTCCATATTTATTTATTATCTGTGAAGGTGTATAAAAATGTACTCTGCCTACATATTCACAATCTTGGATATCTTTAGTTTCTATATCTTTTGAAAAGAACGTATTTTCAGGTCTCCAATTTTCAGGTTCGTAAAAATCCCATCCTATTCTGTAATGTCTAAAACATCTTCCCGTTAGGAGCATGTCAGTAAGGCTTTCTACATCTTTATTTACTAAATCAAAAAATTCTGTGTCTTGGTCTATTGTTGTATTAGCCCATTTGACAAAATTTGTAGAGTAATCTTTAGACATGTAATGTTCTATATCAGCAGGAGCCATCTCGTCTCTCCTTTGCTGCATTTGCTCAATAAATGCCTGCTGTTCTTCTTGTGAACTGAATTCTTGCCCGTCAGGTGTAAATCCCTGCTCAGCCATTCTTATATTAATCTCTTTGTCTATTTCTTCTTTGACATAGTTATTAATGAGTTCCTGCTTTCTACGTTTAAATTCATTTGTAGCTATTTCATCATTAGAGGTGGCTATGAATTTATCTGTATTCTTTTTATATAAAGTTGTTATCGCCCTGATTATAACGCCGATTATATCATAATTTTTAAGATATGTAGGCAATTCCGCCTCTTCCATTATACCTTCTAACTCTCTAAGTTGAGCAGGGGCATCTAAGAAATCAGCAAAAATGAGGTCTCCAGATATCATGGAATAGTACTCTGAAAGATGAGCGTTCTCCCTAAACTGATTAAGCCCAATACGCTCAAGGGAGTCTAAAGTGCTTTTTACCCAACGGTCATTTTTTTGTGCCTGTGGAATACATTGCGCTGGTAAGCTGTCTGAAAAAGACCCTAAAGAGTTATTTGAATAAAAATATGTAGTATCGGACATTTATCTTGGGGTATAATCAGCAAAAATAACTTTAATTGCACTAAATGACAAAAGGTTAAGATTTCGTCTTAGATGCCATCTGCAAATTTTATATCTTTAGTTTTCCAATTGGTCTCATCAACTAACACTGCTTCTGTAGATAGAAAAACAACAGCTACACTTAAAGAGTTTTTAAGGGCTGAAACTGTAACCAATAAGGGGTCTAATATGCCTGCTTTAACTAAGTCTGTATATTTTTCTTTTATTACATCAAACCCTTTATTACCTTTAATGTTGCCTGTTATTTCTTTTCTTGCGTCATCGCTAAATCCCGCATTTTTTAGAATTTGATTAACGGGGGCTTGTATAGCTTTCATTATCACTTCCACACCTTGCTTGTAAGAAGGTGAAGTAAATTTTGTCCCATTCTTTATGGTGTTCTTTGCGGCGTTTAAAAGTGCTGTACCACCTCCTACTACCACACCTTCTTTATAAGCTGCTGTAAGGGCATGTACTGCGTCTACAATGCGGTCTTTTTTCTCTCTCATCTCCATTTCTGAAGTTGCACCTACATGTATTCTTACCACTCCTCCTTTTAATCTTGCAACTCTTTCTTTTAAGTCTATTAGGTCTTGTTTATCTTCTGTTAATTTTTGTTTTTCTATTAGTAGGTTTATTCTTTCTTCAACTGTTTCTTTTGTGCTGGCGTTTATGAAAGAAGTGGTTTCTTCGTCTATTTCTATTTTTTCTGCGCATCCTAATTCTGATAAAGTCACTTGTGAAATATTATCGTCGCTTTCTTGAAGGAACAATCTTGCTCCACACATCAAAGCTATATCTTCCATAGCTTCTTCTCTGTAAACTCCAAACTCAGGACATTGAATAACTGTAATATTCATTTCTTTTGGCTTTTGAAGCCTTTTAGCTACTATGCGGCTAAGTAGCAGGGGGTCTATCTCGTTACAAATAATAACTAAGGGTGTCCCTGCACTCATTTCTATTGCGGGTAGGATTTCTACATCTTGTGTTATTCTGCCTATATAAAGAAGTAATTTAACTTTTGAAAGACTGGAAGTTTTTTTAATAGTGTCCTGAAACATGAATTGAGATTCAGGTGCCATTTTAAATTTAAGCCCTGTAGAAAACTCTACATGTGTTTTAGCAGTCTTAGAATCCTCGACAGAAATAAATCCTCGTTCTCCTACTTTTTGAAATGTTTCTGCTATTAACTGTCCTATTTCTTCGTCATTATTGGCGGAGATTGTAGGTATTGCTTTCATTTTAGCAAAATCATCTTTTATAGAAATGCTATTTTTAGTAATATAATCTATAACTTTTTCTGTAGCGAACTCCATTCCTTTTTTCATTTCATAAAATGAAGCTCCTTCCTCTAAAGTATTCATACCTTCTTCCACTATAGATTGAGTGAGAACTACACTTGTACTTGTACCGTCCCCTACAGAATCATTCGTTTTTGAAGCGGCTGAAATAATCATGTTGGCTCCCATGTTTAATAATGGGTTTTCTAATTGAATTGACTCTGCTACAGTTACTCCGTCTTTAGTTACTAATGGTGTAGTGTAAGGTCTATCTATAGCGACAGGAAGTCCTTTTGCTCCCATTGTTACCTTAACAGCATTTGCCACTATATCAAGCCCTTCTTTTAATCCTTTTCTTGCTTCTGATCCGTATATGATTTTCTTCATTATGCTATTGCTAAAATATCTTCTTCTCTAATTATTATGTACTCTTGTCCTTCAAATTCAACTGTAACACCTGTAGTGGGTTGCTTTACTATAACCTTTCCTATAAGCTCTTTATCTTCTACAGTTTCTCCTACAGCTACTACTTTATATTTATATTTTTCATAGTCATAGTTTTGTTCTGCGGCGGAAGTTAAAAGTGTTATTTTTTTTATCTTCTGAACTGCTATCCTATTTCCTTTTGGTTTAATTATCTCCATCTGTTAAATTTACTTGTATCTGTGAAAAAACTTGTTTGTTGTTTTCTTTTTTGTTCTTTTTTTTCTTGTTGCTCACCGCTTTCAACTTTAATACCCATAGTGTCTAAATAATCAGCCCAAGCAAGAGCGTGTGCAAATCCAACCATTCTGTCAAAATTTCCACCTGCTTTATAATTTATGATCTCATCTAATAGATAAATGTCATTAATTCTTGTTATACCTAAAGCCTTAATAGGCGTACCATCTGTTTCAAAACCTGTAATAATCTCTTCATTACAGTAGTTAAGCAAACCCTTCATTAAGTGAGATTGATTTTTAGGGGTGGGGTATAATCCGTAAGGAGTATTTGCAGAAGCATTAGGATTAATTTTTCTTGAAAAGTCCACACCATTTGCAAGCAGCATGTCTGCTTTTCCCTTTCTCTCTAAATACCTTATAAATCCAATATCTGCATTTTCCATTAAACATTGAGCATTGAATGATTCTATAAGCCATTCACATGTTCTGTCAAAGTTATCAGGAATACTATTACGCGAAGCAAAAGAAGCTAATATACATCCTGCTAAAGGGTCATTTAATAATCCCTCGCGCCTTAATACATAGAAAGCACCTACAGAGTCTGTTCCTGATTTAGTTTGTTTATAAGGGTCAAGTCCTGATACATTTAATCCGTAAGGTGGTATTATTTTTGGTAGTTCAGTGAATAGCATTACAGGAGCATCATGTGTTCCTCCTCCGAATGGAAATTCAACAGGTCTTTTGTCTGATAAAGTGTATTCTACTTTTCCGCCTGCTAACGTTAAATCTACAAGTTTTCCTGTATTGCCTGAGTCTATGAGGTCTTGTCTGTGCTTCTGAGCTTCTTTTATAGGGAAGGGGTTAGAGTTGTTAGACCTTAATATGTCGTCAGTATCTAACGGGTAATACATTATATATTTATCAAATTCAGTTTTGTCATTGGCTAATTTTGCTCTATTTTTTATAAATAGTTCCTTAGCATGCCTCCAATCGGTTTCTAACAATTTGATTTTTTCTAATTCTGGTGAGGGTTTAGTTATCCTTAAGTAGTCCTTTAGATTTGTCTCTTTTTTAATATTACCTTCTTCATAACCAAATTGACCAGGAACAAAAATACCAAAAGTTCTTCTTTTCCAAGTTATTAAGTCTTTTTCATCAATCCTATTCTCTAATCTATCCCAATTCATAGGGAGTAAATCATAAGTTTGAGGGTTCATCATCATTTTTATTGCATCTGATGATAATTCCGCATTACCCGAAGTACCTGTCAATATTGGAACAACCTTCCAACCGTAAGGGGTTTTAAATGAAGGTAGTGCTGCTGTGTATGGAGCTATGCAGTCAAACTTTCCACACTCATCTAATATAAAGACACTTGGTGCGGCACCTGCTGTCTTTTCTGATTTTTTAGTTGCTCCTTTTTCTAAGTTTCTTATGTATATATCAGAATATACAATGGGCGTATTTGACTTAGTTTTTAACCCTAACTGGATATGACTATTCCAATCGTTGGAATTATTCTCCATATAAAATGCAGCATTCATGTTTGTCATTGAGGTTTGGATAAGTCGAGTTATCATCTCTAAATCTTCTTTACTACCTCCTGACACTGTAGCCTGTCCGTTAGGCTTTGTAATAGCCTTCCAATGTGCAATAGACGCTAAATCCGTGCTCTTACTAAAGCGGCGCGTTCCAAAAAGTATCAAACCTTTATTATTTTTCTCTGCGTCATTATAGTTTTCACAGAAGAAGTATTCATTATCCCTGAGTGGTGGAATTATAATAGGTTCCGTTCCGTCTTTAGCAGGTATAGGTGTTTTAAAATAATTGGCATGAAAATATAACCAAGGGTGTACGTGATAACCATTTATGTTAACTCCATAGGTTATTTTTTTTCTCTCTTCTTCATAGAATTGCAACACATCATCTGTCTGCTCCCAATAATGTTTTGAATTATCATAAATTGGAGTGGACTTCATGTTTATGAAGAATTCGGGACTTGTGCTTATTGACAAAATTTATTTGCTAAATTGTTTTGGAAATCTTTTTTCTATTATTTCTTTCATTAAGAATGGAACTTTCTTATCTCCGTGTATTGGAATTTTCTTACTGTCTTTTGCTTCGTCGAGGTTTATTTTAGACATTACCTTCCTAAGATGGTTTATGTTTTTTAACAGTTCGTCTTGGAAAGTGATTTGAATATCCATGTACTCATCGTCATCTTCTATTTCCGCCCACTTATTTAAGTTTCTGTAAACATTACATCTTTCAATATATCCTTCCAGAAGGTCTCTAAGAAGTTTTATGAAGTTTATGGCGAAAGCTTTGTCTAAGTTGCCCTCAGCCTCTTTAATGAAGTATTCAAGCCTTGCAGCTATGTTACTTATAAGTTTCCATTCTATTGTATGCTCTTTGTTTAATTGAGCGAAAGCTTCAGGTGTTGTTTTCCTGCCCCAGTTTCTGCTCTCTATGTAAAAAGCGGTGTCTTCTATGTGTCCTTTGTATTGAGCAATAAATCTTCTTAATACTTCGGGAGTGGATTTTTCTTCCTGTTCTTCTTCGTAGTTATTCTCCGACATATTCAGGAGATTTTCTTATTTGCTCTAAGTATAAATAAGTTTTATCTTTTTGTCCCGCAACCCTTTTTCTTATAATATCTTCTAAACCTGCCATTTTTGGAGTTAAATTACCATTGCTGTCTATTACGTAGGTTAGTTTGTTTTCTAAAGATAATCCTTGAATAAACTTTTTATCTTCTTCTGACAGTTCTAAATCTATTGATTTTCTTATGGCGGCTTCGTTTATATATAAAAGTCTTTGTGATATTTTATACATGTCAACACTTATAAGCTGAATACTCATTAATAAATACATATATTCTTGTAGCATTTCCTGTTTCTCTTTAGAATCAAGTTGCATTTGAATATCCTCTTTATCTTTTTGTATAATTTCTGTTGTTTTTTGGGCGGCTTTTTTACTTTCCTGCTCTAAAGAATCAAAATAAGTGTTGTATATATTCCTGTATTCTGTAAACTCTTTTTTAAAATCCATTTAAGCGTAATTTTCTTCTGATTGTTCGTATTGTTCTGTTTTTACGGCTGTCTCTACTGCTTTATAGAAATCTTCATCTGTTAAGTATCTGAGCCAACTGTTACAAATATCTTTTGGTTTAGGTGCATTCCTGAAAATACTATACAATGCTTCACCTATTGTGAACTCTTCTTTTGTCAGCTCTAAAAATTCTTTTAGTTTAAATGCTGAAAGTGATTTATAATTATGCATTATTGTACTATTGATTTACGACTTATTTCATCGATTGATGCACTCAATATATTATATGCTGATTGATAATTTAAGCCTTTTAATATTTCTATTACTGCATCAATTTTTTCCCTGCCTTGGTGTTCAACTGAACTACTTTGTCTTACACCTGCTGCTGTTTCGTATCTATCTGACATTTCCTTTTACTTTAATTGTTACTCTTTTCTCAACTCCTTCGTGATTGTAAAATATGTTAATAGGCTTATTAAATTCACCCAATAAATTGGAATCATAAGTGAAGTCTAATTTAATCTTACCGTCTTCGTTACTTCCTTTTACTTTAAAGCAGCCACAGTTTTTATTTTTTACAAAACTTATTGGTTCATTTTCTTCTATTAAAAGTTGAAAAGTTGTATTGCTGCCTTTTTTAATTTTTCCGTAGTCTAATGTATCTTCTGTTAGTTTTACTTTAGCTTCTGTTAGATTAGTTATTTTCATTATATTGCTTTTCTTTTACTGTTTTGTGGAATAAATATGCTTTTCCATTTATCATCTCCGTATTCCTCCTTAGCCCAGCATTCCTCAGAAATTTGTCTGGTTTTATACCATATAGAACAGGTACATTCGCACTCCCCTAAATGTTCATTTTCAGACCTTGTAAGCCATGTATAGAAATCAGAAATGGCTTTGTATACTTTTTGTTTTAAAGTTGTGCCGGAGGCATTAAGAGAGTTATATAGGCATGTTCTGCATATTTCTCTTCTCTCACTTACCCACTGCTCTCCTGTTTCGTTTTCAAATCTACTCTTTATTATTCGCCAAATCTTCATAAAATCTGTTTTGAAAGTATTGCATCTCTTCTTTTGTTCTTCCTCCTGTTAATTCGGGGCAATCAAAACTATCTTTTTGGTAGTGGTAGCTCCAATCTTTAGGCTTATATGTTCTCTTAACTCTTTGTGAATATATTTCAAGAGCCTTTTTCTTGTGTTGAAAATTTAATTTTCTTTTTCTCAGTTCAACAGTTATTCCGTTCTTTTCTATTTCCGCTGAAGTTTCTTCTATAACTTTGTCTACATATTCAGCATCTATATACAAATACCCTAAATTAGTGATGTGAAATGAACAGGCATCTGTACTATGTAACTGTGTGTGCATATATTGAATGCAAAATGTGTACAAATAATTTACAGCCTCTTTTGTAATGTTTAATTCTTTAGCTGTTTTTTCTATTATATCTTTAGTGAAACTTATATCTTTCATTCTACAATTTCAATAACAAACAGTTTGCCTTGTTGCATAAAATAATCTCTTATTCTTAATATTTCATCTGAAAGAAATCCATTGTGGAAATTCTTAGGGTCTTTTAGTAAATACCCAAGACTTCTTAGTTCTGAGTTAATCATGTGTACATTCGCCTTACTAAATCCCGCCGCTTCTAACAGTTCTTTTGTTTCTGTGCTATACCCGAATAACATGTAATATGCTAACACCCTCACAACTTGTGCTCTTAAATGAACTCTCTTGTCTGTCTTACCTACATTAAAGTTTTTAATCATAGAGAATATAGATAAAACTTTTGTAAGCTTATCTATGTCATTCTCGGCTTTTAATTTATTACAGTAGATGGGTGTCATTACTGCAAATATAATTCATTATAAATTACCATGCAAATATTTTGTGTTAAATTTCTTGTGTATTTAAAAAATATTATTTATTAGCGCGAATATAGGTTGATTTTTAATACTTTACAAATAATTAAAATTTTACCTTAGTTATTTGCACAAGTCAAAATAATAGTTTAGTTTTGCGAAAACCAAAGATTACATGCTTACTTACGAAGAATTTTTTGAAGATATGTGGGACTATGTTTCCACTAAAGTTATAGATGACCATTACTATTTTTCAAGAGAGCCTTTAATGCGCTCTGTATCAAAGGACGTTTACGACGTCTATTGTTGTGATGGCGCAGGAATACATCCAAAATTTTATGCAAGAATTGTGGAGAGCATGTTCTTCAACCTTATTAAATGGGAAGCCGAAAATAAGGAAGAAGATTTCAACCGTTAAATTAGTTGTTTTTTATATATTACCTTGCCCTCTGAGAAATTAGAGGGTTTTTTCGTTAAGATAGAGTCTTAATAATTTGCACAGAAGAAACTAATTGATTACATTTGCAATGTTCCTTGTTATTCACTCATGTGCTTTAATCGTGGACATTAAAATAAAAAATGTTGTAGATGCTTAGGCTGACTTAAACAACGTTGATTGGCTTTTACAGTTTTGAGCCGCGGAGTTATTCTTAATCAAAACTAATTTGATACATACTTTTAGAATTAGGTTGTGGAAACCCTGAAGATAAAACCATAATATTTAAAATAAAGAGTATCCTCTCGAAGTTATAAAGCTTGTTTCCACTACGGAGCTTTAGACTGACAGAGGACTTTTTCATTTTATATGACTTACACTCACAATACATTAGCGGTTCTCCCATCAAAACTTGTGGAAGATATAGAATTGGCATTTGACAATAAAACCTTAAAAAATCACGCTCTAAGATTTGTTCATGGGCTTATGAAAAAATCAATGAGGGATTTCGGAGTATCTAATGCACTAATAGATGTTCCCTATAATTATTTAGTAAAAGTTTACAGTAAGAAATATAATTTGTGGTTAAAAACACTACTCGCCAAAAATATTATTTCTTCTTCTAACTATTCTAATACTTATATACACCAATCCTATTCTTATAACATAAATAATTACTATTTCTTATCTTCCCCTATTATGTCCCCACTTTTTGGGTTATGTACTTCAAAGACAATAAGTTATTCTGTAAAATATCAAAATTGTGAGAAAGAATTTTTTGACTTAAAAGAGTTTTTTATCGCAGATATTAAAAGTCTAAAAATAGACTATCAGGGACTTATAAATATAATGGAAAAAGAAATTGAAGGATTAAAAATAGAAAATTTCAAAACAAATGAAAATATAATATTTGAGGGGAACATGCCTATATTTTTTTATAAGGGTGTTAAACAGGAAAGTTATTATTTAGACAGAGAAAAAGCCCTAAGAATATCAAAATCTAAAAATAAGACTTTTATTCAAGATGATAAACAGTATTATATAATGTCAGTGGATAATTTTCTTGAAATAAAAAAACAATCAATTTTATTATCTTACAGGGAGGCTATAACAAAATTAAGTAAAGGAATATATTTTTGCCGAAGAAATTCAACGAATAATAGATTAGACACTAACTTAACAAATATGGCAAATGTGCTTACTAAAAAGATATTTACGGATAATGATTTAGTTTGTTTAGATTTAGCCAATGCTCAATTTGCTATACTTGCGGATATATTCCAAAGAGATTTAGACACAGAAGATTTTAAGTCGTTTAGGAGCGAAGCAGTTTTAGGCACGTTATATGAACATGTACAGGAGAATCTAAATTTAGAAAGTAGAAAGAAGGCTAAAGTCTTAGTCTTTGAACTTCTTTTTTCTAAAGAAACAAATACATCAGAACAAAAAAAAGAATTAAGAGAGCTTTTTCCAAGTGTTGTAGACAAAGTGGACGATTTTAAAAAAGAGAATGGGTATAAGAAATTCTCTGTAATGCTGCAAAAAAGAGAAGCTGAAATATTTATAGATGGTATTCTAAAGTTATTGAAAAAGAAAAAATTATTCTGCCTCACAAAGCATGATTGTATAATAATCAGGAGAAACGATAAACAGACTGTAATTGATATAATGAATAAATATTTTTCAAAAATAAAATTTGAAGGTAAAATAGTTGAAGAATAATATGTTAATATTCAGCAAAATAAGATATAAAAATTAGGAAATTAAATATATTTTTTGTAATTTTGTATTGAACATAAAAATAAAATATGGAAGAGAAGTTATATCCCCTGATATATAAGGGAAGAGTGTTTAACGAAGAAGACTGTAAAGATATATTTACATTATTTTACCACTCAAAAGATTCTATTCAAGCGGATGGCTCAGTTTATGTAGCGGATGGATTAAGTATAACGCCTGACGGAGAATGGTTAGGAGAATAAAAAATAATAGGTATGATTAAAAGAAAAGAAACAGTTTCCGATGGTTTAAATGACCATAAAAAGCAAAAGAAAATTAAAGTGGGGCTTAGATACGAGAAGGCTTTCGAGGAATTTTTCTCAGATAAGACCATAGAAATTTTAACTGAAATAAACAAGATAAGAAAATTTATCTACAATGAGAATATCTATTATTTTGCAATCACTTCGGGGACTATAAGGTTACAAGGTGATGATTTGTGGAGACCTTTTAAAGACTTTTGTATAGAAGTTAAATATATGCAAAATAAAACATATAAAGAAAATGAACAAAAATAAACTTGAAGAGCTAATAGAGCATCATACACACGCCAAACAAGAAGCGTGGAGTCTCGCTAACGAATTATTTAATACAAATGATAGTAAGCTTACAACAGAAGAAAAAAGAGCCTTAGAAGAAGCTAAATTGAGTATGCAATCAGAGTATTCGTGGAGAAGCTTGTTTCTTCAGGATTTAATAAGTTTAAGAAAATGAATGTAAGAAGTAATGAAGCTGGGTATGTAACTCATCAGGATTTTTTAGACTTAGGTTTTAAAATTTTTGACACAATTGATGGTAATGATATGGGTCAATGTTCATATTCTATGCCGCAATGGGTAAAAGATAAAATAGAAATAACATGAAAATATTACAATTAATTATAGATTTTCTATCTAATCGCGCCGATAAAGTAAAAGTTATAAAAACTGGACTGAGCAGAACTGTTACTCAAAGGAATATGCAAGTAAAACCACTATCAAATAGAAGTATAGAAGATTTCTTACCTCCTAAGCCTGTAATTAGTAATGGTGGGTGTGAATAGTTTTAAAATGGCGGCAGAAGAAAAATACAAAGTAAAACAGTTTAAAGATTCAAACATAGATTTTTGGGTAAATTACCAACACTACAGATTTGAAAACAAAGAGATAAAGTTTATAGCAGGCGGAGATTATAAAGAAGAAGCTGTAGCACATTTAACAAAATATTTAAAGACGAAGAAATTATTATGACAATATACGAACAAATAGAAGATACGTTTTTAAATACAATTTTAGGACTGTCTGATTTAAATAGAATGCAATCATCGGAAGATATGCAAGAAGCTTTAGAAGATATTCATATATTAACCACCGCATATAAAAACGCGCAGGAAAATAAAAGCAATAAATGAAGCCATATTTAATTTTAGGAGGTGACACTCCTGATGAAGGATTAATCTTCTATGAAGAGAATGAGGCAGACGCTATGTTTAAATGGATGAAATATCACCCAAATTATTTTTTTGGAAGTAAAAGAGAAGCTACGAAAGAAGATTTAGAAAAATACGATTTCTTCTCAGAAAATTTACAAATAATAAAAGAAGAATTTAATCAGCATAAAGGAGAAATAGTGTTGACAGAATCTCATAAGTTAGAAAGATTTATAGGGATTGGAACAGATGACCAAGACTATTATTGGATAACTTATAATGGTAGAGAAACAACTTGGAATACTTGCGTAGGAGGATTAATATATTTAAAAGGTAAGATAGACGACAAAGATTATGAAAACCTTATAGGACAGTTTAAGTTAAATCATCAAGATACGGCTGAAATGTTTCCGCCCGAAATAAGAAAACAAGCCAAAGAAGAAATGTCAAAAGTGAACGGGGAAGATAAAGTATTAACTGAAATTTGTTTTGAAATTAATTAATATGATATACACATTAGTACTTTTAACATTGTTACTCGTGTTAAACTATTTTAATCCTAATTTTTATAAAATAATCAATGGGATATTATACAAAAGTAAAGTTTTAACACTGACAGGAGAAGTCGCCGAAATAAAACAAAAAGTAGAGATAGATTTCCAAGTATTAAGAAACAAAATATCAGGTAAATGCTGGCATAGAAGTTTAAATATGCATATGCGGTTAACAGGGCATCAAAGGTGGAGCTCAACTCCTAAAAGTAAAATGTTGTGGGAAGAGAAATTAGATAATTTAAAGCCAAGAATACTTTGATAATATTATATAATTCACTATATTTGCTATATGAAAAAGTACTCTGCAAAATCGCGCGAAAAAAGGATTGAAGAAAGAAAAGACTTTCCTGAATTTTTCCAAAAGCATATACAAATAATAAAAGACGGTAAGCTATCTTGTGAAGAATGTGGAGAAAGATTAAAAGGAGACGTAAGTGAGATAGCCCACATATTACCTAAGTCAAAATTTAAATCAATTAGTACAAACGACCTAAATGTAATTTATCTATGTGGCATGTATTCAAATAACAACTGTCATCACAACTTTGATAATTTGACGGTAGAAAAAGTTAAACAAATGAATATATTTCCTAAAATATGTGAAATATTTAAAGAGTTAGAACCAATAATAACAGAACAGATTAACTACAAAATTTACGATAAATATACAACATAAAATATGGCTACACTTGAAGAGACACTTAAAAAGTTAAATAAAGGTAAAAGAGAACAAGATACGTATTCTACACTAAAGGATAAAGAGGTTATAAGAACAAGAACATCTACAGGAAGTCCATATCTTGATTATCTATCTGGGGGGTTTATGAATGGAGGCTATAATTGTATTGTAGCTAAAGGGGGCAGTGGAAAAAGCTCTGTATCTTTATTAGCTTGTAAAGATGTTATCTCAAGGGGTAAAATAGCTGTGTATTTTGATGGCGAGGGGACTTTAGATGATTCATATTTTTCAAGAATGGGCGTAAATAAAAATAACTTTATACATATTCGTCACAGGAACTTAGAAAGGATGTTAGACGAAGCAGAAGCTTTTTCACAAACAGACGAGGTAGGCATAATAGTATTTGACTCTATTCCTATTTTTAAGTCAACTGTCATACAAGAAAAATCAGCAGGTGATTACACTATTGGTATAGAGGCTCAAAGATGGGGTACACGAATGACTTTAATTGAGGGATATGCAGTATCAAGGGATATTTGTCTATTAGGTTTACAGCATTATAAAAAAGACCCAGGAGTAATGATGGGAGAAAATCGCGTACTTTCAAAAGGCGAATGGCAGGGTACAATGATGAATACATTTATAGATTTGACTAAAAAGAAAATAATTTATGATGAAAATAAAAATATTATAGGGCATACATTAGATGTAAGGATTAAAAAATCAAAAACAAGGGCATACGACCCAACGGCAGTATTCAGTGTGACTTTTTATAATGAAGGTGGTTTTAATCAAATAGATGAGTATGCAAGAGTTTTAATCGAAACAGAAATTGCAAAACAATCAGGCGCATGGGTAAAATTCCCCAATAAAGATGGAGAAGAGATTTCTGTAAATGGTACAGATAAATTTATAGAGTATCTAAAAAATAACCCCGAAGATTTTGAATTCTTAAAACAACAATTATAATGGAAGAAGTCTTTTTAGAAAAATTATCAGATATATTGGATAGGTTTGAAAACACAAGACAATCTTTTAGGAACTTGACAAAAAAAGGTGAGATAAGTAAAGATAGTCTTAATGAATTTCAAAGCAGATTTGTAGATTTAAAAGCTGAAATTAGGCCATATAGAGCGTATTTAACTAAAGAATGGACGCGGCGCGACGATAAAGCAGCAACGGCTATTAAGTTTAGGATAGCTGTTGCTATGACAAGGGGGGAGTATGAAACAGGTGATGGTGAAACTAAACTTCCTACTATAACTAATGCTGAAAAACTTGCATCAGGCTCTAAAGAATACAGAGAATTTGTAGAACAAAGAGGATTTTACAGAGAGAGTTTAACAAATATATCAGATTGCCGCGAAGATTTAAACAGCTATATAAATGAGATTAAAGACAGATTAAAATAATGGAAAAATTAATACAACAGTTAAAAGACGACGAGAACTACAGAGCAAGTTGGGAGGCAAATATAGCTAAAGCCTTCAACGATGAAATTTATAACCACGAAAAAAGTAAAAGAGACTCTGTGGGGCAAGGTATGGTTTTAGGTACACAAACTTATTGTTTATTTGGACAAGAGGTATTTAAGATTGCTAATTCCGCTGCAAGTAAATTCATAGATAGCTTAATTAATAGTAAATAAATGGCAATATATCATGTAACACCAATAAACGATTTAAAAGAACACGAAGAAAAATCAACCTGTCATTGTTCACCAACAGTTGAACTTATAGAGGATTGTGGAGACATGTTAGTTATACATAATGCATACGATGGGAGAGAGTAAAATGATACACGTAAATGAAATAAAATTTGAAGGAGAAACACCTTGGGTAAAACAGTTTAATTTATGCTCCGACTATTAGCAGAAATTTACAGATGAAAGTTTAAGTGAAGAAGCACGGCGTAAATGGGGTAATAAATGGGAAACAGCGAGATTTGAATTAGAATCAGGCGCACATAATAATTAAATAAAGTAAGATGATAAACTGGATAAGAAGATTAATCGGCGGCGAAAATAAAAAGCCAATAAAATACAAACTGTATTCAACACCTTTAACGGACATACCTGATACTCCAAAGATTGAAAAAAGATATAACGGTAGAGGGTATTATGACAACATACCTTTAAATAACTGGGTTTCGTTAGAGTCAGCAATACCTACAACATATATTTCAGGAATAGATATTTACGACAGTAATTCAGGTAATGGGTCTTCAAGTGGTTTCAGTGAAGGTTTTGGAGGAGGAGATTACAGTGGCGCAGGCGCAGGAGGAAGTTGGGATAGTAGTTCAAGCAGTTCTTATGACAGTGGAAGTAGCTACGACAGCAGTAGTTCATCAGATTATTCATCAAGCAGTATAGATTAAATGGCAAAGAACAAAGTTGATTGGAAGTACAACGGAATTATAATAAATTCTATAGACCAAATACCTGAAAAAATTGTAGGATTTATATATGTAGTGAGGAATTTAACTACGGATAAAGTCTACTATGGGAAGAAGTCATTGTATTCCCACCGAAAAAAGAGGCTAACACCTAAAGAAAAACTGTTACCTGAAAATAAAAGAAAAACATTTAAGATAGAAACTACTCATACGGCTTGGCAGAATTATACGGGTAGCTGCAAGATATTAAACGATGATTTAGTAAGAGGCGATGTTTATGAAAAAGAGATATTAAAATTTTGTACAAGTAGAGTGCAAATGACAGTATTAGAGATGAAGATTATCTTTTGTGAAAATTGTTTAGAAGGAGAACATTGTTACAATGAAAACATTGGAGGTAAATACTTTCCTAAAAACTTCTTAGATTAAATTAGGAAAAACCAAAGATAATTCTTATATTGCAGGTATATAAAACATTATATGACAACAAATAGAAAGTTAGCTAAAAAGAAATGCGACGAAGAGGTAAATCCAACCTTTAAAATGCAGTTAATGCCTCACCAAAAACCTGTTTCTAATTTTTTAAGGGAAAACCAAATATCTATAATTTTGGCAGAGGCGGGATGTTCAAAAGACTTTGTTCAAATGTATAGAGCTTTAGACGGGCTTCTTAAAAAAGAGTTTGAGAAAATAATTATATCAAAACCTATAGTTGAAATAGGAGCGTCCATCGGTTTTCTTCCAGGATTAGATGAGAAACTATTCCCTTATGAGAGGTCATTTAGGGAGACAGTTACAAAAATCCTTGGTAAAGAGAATAATAACATTGGTTCTAAAATTATATTTGAACATACAGGATTTTTACGTGGAAACACACTTCCTGCACACTCCGTAATAATATTGTCTGAAGCACAAAATTTAACCCTTCACCAAATTATTAGTTATGTAACTCGTGTACCTGAAACATCAAAACTTTTTATAAATGCTGACCCACTGCAAAGTGATTTAGGTAGAAAATCAGGGTTATCAGACTTTTTAAAAATAATGGACGGTATAGATGGTGTAGGAATTTTAGAATTAGACCCGACTATACATCAAATGAGAAGTAAGTTAATAGTAGACATAAACAGAAATTACAGAAACTTTCTTTCAGGTAATTTAGAAAAAGAGACACTCAAAGTTGCACAGTAGATAGAAAAACATTATATTTGCAAGAAGATAACAATTAAATAAAAAGAATGGAGTTAGTAGTTAAGTATATTTTAAATGGAGAAGAAACTACTGTTGATGGTTCTTCTGTTTCTTTTGGCGGCGAACCTAAAGAAATTGCATACGTAGTTAAAGGTAATACTATTGACAAGAAAATGCGCAGAGGTTTTGAAGATTATAGAAAGAATATTGATAAAACTCATTTTGACGAAAATTGGAAAACTTCTGTAGCGTTTGAAGGGCGAAGAGTAGGAGAAAAAGATTTTTCGTTTTCTGTATTTGATGTCAGCAAAGAAGATATTGAAAAAGCTAAAGGACAATTAAACGCAAAAGCCACCATTACAGATAGGCATTTAGCAGATGAGTTATTAGAAAGGCCTCAAAATAATTTAATGAAAGGAGCTTTTAAGTTTGAAAAAAAGCCAAAAGAAGGCGATAAGGACTATTTTTCAGGCTTTAACTTTATTTTTAATGAGGGGAAATGGAAATTAGATGACTGGGACGCTATAAATAAGGGTGATATAGACTGGAATAAATTTTCAGAAGTTTATAATAAAATAAACAATGTTCAACCCTCTGAAACGGGAGTTAAACATTCAGAGGGTAAATCAGCAATGGAATTAGATTTTGATTTCATACGACAAATGGCTGAAAGGATGGACTCCAATAAAAAGAACGGTAAATATGAAAAGTGGAACTGGAAAAAACAGTTGGATTATAAAGACTTAGCCGCAGCAACAATGAGACATCTACTAGAAATAATGGAAGATAGATTTGAAGATGATGGAAGACCTTACGGACACTTAGAAGCTATAGCAACTAACGCAATGATGATAAATTATAATCTTAAACACGCTAATCGATAAAATATATGCCATTAATTAAAGTAAAAGTTTTAAGCGAGGTTCTTAATGAGAGTGGGAGAAAAAAAGTTGAGCAACTACAATCTGAAAATTATGACATGCCAACAGATGAATATGGCCGAACAGCAGAGTGGTATGAAGAGAATAGTTTAAAGTGCCCTGCTGATTTGAGAGAAAAAACAAATAGAGTGGATAATGTTGGTATGGAAGATACAGACTATGATTTGTCATATAATATAGGCTATTTTAAATCAGAAGATTTTCAAGCTGTAATAGACGATGATAAAATAGGCTCAACAATATACACAGAATCTGTTGTATTAAGAGTCTTGGAAACAGCGAGACAAGTAAAGAATATATTAGATAAAAATAAATAAATTTAAAAAACGTAAGGAAAATGTCAATTAACAAAAATTATCTACAATTAGAATTCGGAAGTGGTTTATTCTTTGAATATAGTAAGGATGCCAAAGATGGTTATGAAAAGCATACTTCAACTAAAGGAAATGAATCTTTTAGAAAGTACTATAAAGATGGAGTGTCGGGAGTTTTAGAGTCTGCGTCAATATTCGAGGGTAAATTCGGGAATCAGCTATCATTAAATATTAAAGATGGTGACGAGGTGTATTATGTACCTGTAGATATAGCAGACCAAAGGGGTAATGTAGATACATTTGCAGAAAGCCTAATTAAAGTTCTGCCCAAACTGAATAAAGGAGATAAAGTGACTGTGAGAGGTTACAATTTCATACCTGAAGGCGAGAAGTATTCTAAAATAGGTATTTCAGTAACAGCGAATGATGTGAAACTTAAAGGTCTTAGTAATGCTTATTTCAAAGATGGTGTTTTAGTAGAAGGTGATATTCCTGCAACCGCTTGGAAAAAAGATGCATTAGGGAAAAACAAACCTACTGCTGTATCATTAGAGGCTAAAAATGATTATCTTCTTGAAGTGCTAAAAAATGAAACAGAGCGTTTGAAATGGGTGGCTAACGAATCAGCTCCTACACAACAAACACCCGCACCAACTACAAAACAAGAAGAAGCTAAAGGTGTAGAACAACCAAAATCAGATTTACCGTTCTGATAAGTAACTAAGTATCAACAAATTACCTTCCCGTCATTCTATTTATAGGTGGCGGGAAATCTAAAACCTCAAGGTAAAAATAAATAAAATGTCAGATATATTACATTATTTCCACAAATCACAAATGGAAAGAGTAAAGAAAGAATGCAAAGATGTAAAATATATTGCTCACACTAAAGAGGGTAATAAATATTATATAGATGTGAAAGTTAAAAATGAATCAGGAGGTACAGATAATATAAGATTTCCTCTTTCTGTAGAGCCTTCTAAGATTACAAGTGTAGAATATGATTTTATAGTGTCCACTTTAAAAGAAAAAGGATATGCAGGAGCTTTATAACAGTTTGTTGGAAGATAAGGATTTGTTTATTGTTTTACCCGCCGCAAAAGGAAATTGGACAGAAGATAAAAAACTGTTTTCTAAATACTACGAAGAATTAAATGCTTTTATAGAAGACGTTGAAATAGATGATTTTGAAGAATTTATTGAATAGATATAAAGAAAGATTAAATTTCCCCTTAGACGATGTAGATATAAATCAAATAATAATATATTTAAATAATGGTCAATTAAAAAAGCTACAGTTTGAGTATGGAAATTTTATTTTAGATGCTTGTTTAGAGTGGGCGGAGATTAAAGAAGATTACGAATTATGCTCAGCAATAGAGAAATTTAAAAAAGAAATAAAAAGATGGAATTAAAAGAAGCAATTTTAGCAGTGGAACAGGGATTAGAAATAGCTAATCAAAAAGGAGGTTTAAATTTAGTGTCAAGCTATAATTTATTTGTAGGTTGGGATACAGTGAAAAAAGCCCTTGAAAAGCAATAAATGGAAACAGAAGAAAAAACTTGTGAGTTCTGTGGAGGAAACTCAACAACTTATGATAAATGCGACAGGAGTTGCGAAATATATATTACGGGTAAATGGAATTAACAGACGACTTAAAATTAGAGAATTTAAAGAATAAAATAGCTGATTTAACTTTAACGTATCTTATAGATGTTGAGCAAATCACTTTAGATTTTCTTGAATCGGCGGAATACAAATTAGACAAAGTACATCAAGACAGTTTATTTGATACAGAACTAAAGCTAAACGAAATTAAAGGTGACGCTCGCAAGTTGATAAAAAGTCAAACTTCTTGGGAATCTGACGTAGATGTAAAAATTCTGAATAAGATATTACAAATTGAATATAAAGACTTGTAACGAACGATAATAATGTAAGGTATATAATACCACCACTTTTACTTAAAAATGCCTTAAAAAGTCTCTAATTAAGAAATAAGCCTATAATTAAATATAAAACTAAATGAATTTACAAGAATTAAAAGAGAAACTACAAAATGCTAAAGATTATTATGACGCTTACAATAAAGATTTAGCAACAGTCTTAGAAGTATTAACAGGCGTTGACCCAAAAGGAGATTCAATGCTTCTTGAAGGTGGAGTTGAAAAACCTTCAAGTTTGTTAAACGATTTGGACAATCTGTGTTTAGGTTTGGTAGAAGGTAGTCGGAAATACGCAAGATTACTGAAAGTGCTGGAGGGCATAGTAATTAAACCTGACGAAAAGACCCAAACTGATGATATAGGATATCACTCTCATTATTAAATTAGTGGGAGTTTTTCTTTTTTATGTCAGACGTAATTTGTATATTTGCTTAAATAATTAAAAAACTATGAAAATGATATTACAAGTACTCTTCACTATAGGATTTACATTTCTTTATGTGTATGGAATGACGGTGTTTTGGACACCTAACGATTTGAAAGTTGATAGTATCAAATATTACAATCCTTTTAAAGAGAAAGTTTTTCAAACAAAAGCTGTAGGAGATGCAGAAAAAAGTTATGCTTGGGAAGTTCATTACACAAATGATAATTGGACTTCGTATAAAGTATTACAGATGTTTGATGATAGCCCATATTCTATTAATGATTACAGTAGAATTACCACATTTAATAATAAACAAGAATGCATCAAGATATCCTGCTCACTTAAAAGTTGGGAAGAAGCTGAACAGTATAGTAAGGAGTCCGAAATAAAAGATTCTAAAGTAGAAAGAAAAGAGCCTGTGAAATCCGCAACAAAGAAAATAGTAAAACAAGAAATAAAATGCTAATAGAAACAGACATAAATACTTTTAAAACAGTTGTTAAGGAACGGTGTGTAAATCATTACGCAGGTTCAATGACACATGAACATCTTTACTTAGATATTGAAGGCAGGATAATAGCTTCTATGTTAACAAGTTCTTGGGGAGCTGAGACACAGTATAAAGTAGATGAGAAATTTGGGTATTTAAATAGGGAAGCAATTAATCTAATTGGCGGCATAATAAAAAACAAAGAATGAAAATAATAAAAGAAACAGATACTAAATATGGTGCTGTAGGATTTGAGGGTACTATTTTTGATATATATTTAGATGAAGTTCTTCCAATAGGAACTGTAATAACTCACAACTTAATGTTCGGAAGAAGACTTATTATAGTTGGACACAACCAAGCAAGATTTAGAGAATTTAACTTAAACTATGTAGGGGAAGAATTATTTCAAATAGGAAGAGAATATTTCATAGTGGACGAAGAAGGTTTCACTGATGAACAATTAGAATCGATTGAAAATATGAAGAATTATAATTTATGAAAATAACAGCAAACAATAAAACAGTAGAAATAGAATACAGAACTGAGGAGGACTTAAGACAAATTAGTGATTACTTATTCACTGACAAACCTTATAGGCAGTTGTATGAGAGACTTTTAGTGTGTGAAGTGACGGAAGATGAAAATACACTATTAGATAAACTAAGAGAAAAGATGTTAACAACAACGCAGGATTTTTGGATGATGGGTGTAGGATATGTAAAAATAAATGTATGAAAGAAGTAATACGAACAAAATTCAAAGAGCAGCTTAACATAGACAGACTAACCCTTAATATTGTAAAATTCCCAAAAGATACAAGCACGTACAGCTATTTAAGAGCGGTGGAATCAAAAGATTACATTTCACTTACACCGTTTCCTAAATTTAATAACAGTTTCTTAGACAAGTGGATTGTAGAATGTAGAGCAGACGATGATAGAATATTAAAAATAGGTGATTTTTAAACCTGAAATAAAGAAATGAAAACAAAATATAAAGCGACAGACATTGCCACCTACTTATTATCTTTAGAAGAGATGAACGCTATGAAGCTAAACAAGCTTGTAGGGATAGCTCATGCAGACTATTTGCAAATATATAAAGAACCACTGTTAGATGAAAAGGTAGAAGCTTGGAAATATGGCCCTATAGTGGTGAGTGTTTATCGTAAATATTTTCGCCGCGGAAAAGAAAAACTAAAGCAAGAAGAAAAAATAAACTTACCTAATTTTATAAAACAGTTTTTATCTATTGTACATGATAATTACAAAGAATATAACCATCTTCAATTAAGCACTCTAACCCATGCAAAAGATACTCCTTGGCACGTCACTTGGAAAAATATTATGAACAATCCATTTACAACATCTTTAAAAATACCCAATAAGCTTTATAAATAATTCCTCGCAAATAAAATGACAAACGAAGAAATAGAAACAAAAAATAAAGACATTGATAAATATAATAGAGAACAAGATATACAACAAATAAAACTTGACTTAAAATTACAACACAAAGAAAAATACATAACTCGGGAAGAATATGAAAGAATATAAAGTTGAAATAATAGGAGGGGTTAATAACTTTGCAAAACAATTAAATGATTTTGCAAAAGATGGTTGGGCTATAGATTTAATGTATCCACATAAGGGTTTTGAAAGCTACGAAGAGTTAACAGTTATTATGAGTCGTCCAATAGGATTATAAATATTCCCGCAAAAAGAAAATGACAGAAATAAATTTTACAATAATACATAACGGACAGTTTAAAGATTATACAGAGTACGGAGTTAAAGAAAGTTGCTACAGAGAGATAGAACAGATATACACTAAAGTCAGAAATAAAAAATCAAAGTTAATGTTCCAAGATAAACATCAGGAAGAAGATTATAACAATTGGGTAGAGTTTAACAATGAACGCTGCTTTGGGGGATGGTAGTAAATATAAAAAAGGCACTATAGATTATATTAAACGTTCTTTAGAAGTAGAAGACTTCCTAATTGTTTTTTATTGAGGACGTATTTATTAAAAACAGTTTTTAGGGGTTATTGTAAATTTAGTCTAAGTGTCAGTTTTTATAAGTGACCATGTACGGTTCCTCCACCAATACCTAAGTTTCTTATGCAAGCCCCACCCAAAACAAAAACCAACTTTCAAATTCAAATCTGGTTTTCGACTTTTGCAATTTCACTTTTATTTTATCCTATGAATGCATTTTGTTAACAACTTTCTGCACATACTATTGACTTGTATTCTACTGCACTATCTAACAGTTTTGAACCTCACATACCTATGCCTATTTAAACGTGTCTTAAATGGCTTTATATTCAGTTTGGGTGTATCGTAATAAATATTATATGTGTCAATTATATAATATAATAATATTAACATTTATTTAACACTTTAATGTATTGTTATTCTATTAGTTCGTTGTATCTTTACAGTATCAAATAAGAACAATTAAAACATAACACTATGACTACTCTAAACATCAACGAAAAAATTAACGTAAGAAGTAACTTAAAAACCTCAGAAAGAAGGTCTATTAGCGAACTGCAACGTAGTTACAGAATTGGCACAATGAATAAAAATTGTAAATTTTCAGGGTATAATGAAGGCACTTTATATTATCCTGTAATGCCTTTAAGGAATGTTAACCAACTAACAGTCAATAAAAACTTTCAAATAAGTTATAAATAACCGAAACGGTGTAATAGCCGTCAATACTCAGCCTTTAAGAGTATTCTGAAGAGTTAGGCATTTTAGCAAAACTTTAACATATTATTGCATTGATTATTTAAATAGTTGTTGTACATTTGTTAAAGAGTTGAGCATAAGGGTTTTAAACCCTGCACTTTGAAAGATTGAGAATACAAAACCTAATAGTTTATAGTACTGGCGTATTACATTGCGCATATAAGGGAATTAAAGGAAATAGTATGTATCATCTTAATTATGTGAAACAAGTTAACGGACATAAGCCTCCAGCGAAATTATAGTAGTTGTAGGATGTTCATAGAGGTTAACAGTTGTATTAACACTATCTTGCAACTTTAAAGAACGAATGTGTACACGTATTAGCTTATTATCTTGCGTGTTTAAATAACGAATATAAGCCAACAATTATTTAAAACATTTATTTTATGAATAGCAGCCAATTGATTAATTTCTTTTGGCTGTTTCTTTTTTAGCCGCGCAATTAAGTTGTAGTTATTCGATTAACACGCGGCACAAACTCAAAACATTACCTATTATGGAAAATTTTACATTAAAAGTAAATTCAGTATATAGAGACCTTAAAGCGGGCACTATAGTTAATATTAAAAGGGGAGAAGACAGCCAATTTATTATAACTTTAAATAAGGGTAAAAAAGAATATAGCTTACCTAAAAATTATTTAAACTACTTGCAAATACTATCTGAAAATGATATTACAATGGAATCTTTATTTGAAAAACCTGAACAGTCTTATTGTATTGGTATGTATGGAGTAAAAAACCACATTAATAATTTTACTGCATTAGGTATACGGTTATACGAAAGTCACTACGAAGCTGAGAATTTTATCCAAAGATTAAGCCATGAGTAACAAACGTAAAAACATATTAAGGTACATTATATTGTTTATAGTGTTATCTTTGGTTATGCATTCTTTATAATTTCTTTTTTCCGCGCAAAATAAAAACCTTAAACTTGTCTATTATGACTTATCAGGACGCTCAAAAATATGCAGCAATACAAAGCGAAGTAATTGAATACTTAAAAGAACAGGGTTACAATACTTTCTTTAATGATTATGAAATGTTAAAAGATTTGGTAGAAACTGCAAAACGTTTAAATAAGACTAATAACAGTCTCTTACAATATGAAGATTACGAAGGCGTTGTTATGTACATATCAGCAAAAGACCTTAAAACTAATGAAGTAGTGACTAAGCAATTAACCGCTAAAAAAGAGAATACAACAAAACAGATATTTATATATCAGGTCTTAAAAAGCCAACACGCAACGCTTGACATGTACGAACACTTTAAAAACTAAACACAATGAAAAATTACAGCATACAAACAATAGACGTACAAGCAAAAGAATGGTTTGATAAAGTAAACGGTAACAGTTATTTTGCTGCTATTATAACTTTAAACTTTGCAATGCCTACAGAGAAATCAATAACAATACCGTTTCAATACGGTTACGGAAATCAATACGAAACTGAAGCTTTACATGTATTACAAACCGAGGGTTATATCCCTTCTCAGGGAGTTTATACAATTACAGAGTATTGCCGCGAAAATAATATAATATTACGCAGCAGTAAAAAAGACAAGTGTTTAAAAAGAGAATTGAACGCATTAACACAATACGCATAGGTTATGAAAAATATATCAAAGGCACAGGAAACAAAAGCTAAGAAATCATTAGAAATTATAATGAGGTATAGTGAAGGGGTAATGACTCGTAAAGAGTGGATAGAACTACAAAAAACAAACGGCGCAAAAGTAGAACAGGCATATAAAAACAGAATAGACTTTAATAGAATTAAGTATAACAGAATGGGGATGTTTGAACAGGAAGAGTATGAAAGAAAGTGCAATGAAAAAGTCCCTTGTTTTAAGTTAAACTTAGAAGACAATTATTTCCATTATATAACAAAGGCAGAATTTGATTATTTTAATACCTTAGATTAGGCTAAAATTAATAAATAAAAACAATGAAAACACAGTTTTTAACCACAATAGAATTTAGGTATAATGATGCTCCTAAATACGATGATGACAATGTACAGCATTTAAACAAGATTGTTACTTTAGGGGTATTTGACACTATACAAGAAGCGCAAACGGCAGGTAATAAGGTTTTAGAACTGTTGGAAAGTAACTATAAATTAAATCCCAACTACAATATTAAACAAAGGTTAGGATTAGGCAGGTACAATAAAAATCTTATTACCGATCTTGGTTATATAAAAACACCTTTTAGTTTCTATTTAAAGATAACAGAGCTTAAATATAATGACTTAGAGCAGGTTATTATTGATGCAACAGAGAGTATAAAGAGATATAAACAGTTTAAAATTTCCGCGGAATAAAAAGAATAAATAAAAATGTTAACAAACTACTACGACAAACAAGGAAACAGAATAATATTAATATTGCCAATATTTAAAAAATAACAGTTATGAAACAGTTACAGGACATTTTAGACCAAATTCAGAACGATTTGGCAGACTTGCAAAATAACCCCGAAGGGATAAATGAAAGTACTTTGCTACAATTCTACGATAGAGTATGTGCAAGTATTACTGATTATGAATCAGCCGCCGAATAAAAACTAAAACCATGAATAAAGAAATAGAACAGAGGTACAATCTACTGAACGAATTTTTAGAGGGAGAGCAAAACAGATTTAGAAACAACGACTATAGAAGCTTTGAAGAGTGGCTTAAAGATAAAGAAGAGGAATAGCATGAAAGCAATATATAACATAGCGCGGGAAAAAAGAATACAACAAGAGAACCTTTCTTTAAAATCCCGCATAAAAAAATTAGAAACAGCTTTACAATCATTTGTAGGCTATTTAGATAGCAACCTTACATTGGGAGAAGAATATCTAAAAGATAAGGCACAAAAAGTTTTAAATTAGGCAGGAAAATAAAACAAACATCATGTACACAGAAAAAGATTTAAGAGAAGCATTTAGGGCAGGACAAGCATACGAACTACTAAGCGAATCGGATGCGGACGTAGATGTATATATAACCGCCGCAAAAGAAAAACAGACAGAAAACTTAAACAAACTAAGTGAGATGTATAACAATAATAAAGAATAACATTATGAAAACAATATCAGACGTAAAAAGAGGTAACAAAGCAGGAGGAATGTTTTTCTTTGAGCGTAAAACCATGAGCTTCTTTAAAAGCAAAATTGAAAGCGGGTTATTAAAAGGCAGATTCTTTATTACAAGTGAGCAGAACAGAGAGGACGAACCAAGAGCCTATACAGTGAGAGAAGTGCAGGAAGACTACAGTATTAAAACTATAGGCGCTTTTATGGGGTATAAGAGTAAGGCCGCTGCAAAGAATAGTATTGCATTTATACATTAAAACTCCGCGCAAAAATGAAAAAGCAAATAAAAACATTTGAACAGTTAGGAAAGGCATTAGATAGTAACATTTTAATATACACAGGCTCTTTTACAGAGTATTATAAATTCGACCCAAACAATTTAAAGTTTAGATATGTAAGGGAGTTGATTAATAACGGCTCTTTATTCATTATAGAAGTTGATGAATACGAGGAACAAAGTAAAAGGTTAGGGTTATGAATAAAGTATTAAACACAAGAGGTAAAAAGTTCTTAACAAAAAAGGGTGTAAGAACACCAAAAACAATTTGGGAGACTAAGTGTAGTAAAGGGAATACTTACACAGAAATGACCAGAAAGGGCTTAATAAGTCATATTCAAAGGATTGAAATACTAATGGTATCAAACCCTGAGCTATTTTAATTCCACGCAAAAAATAAAACAACAGACCATGAAACCAATAGAACTATTAAAAGAAACATATAAGAAGTACCTTAATACAGAGGGAGAACCTCAGTCTTGGGAAAATTTCGTAAGGTATAGTAGTACTAAAAAGTTTGCAATAGACTGTAATCTAACAACAGTTGAAGAGCTTAACAATCTGGAAACAAAAGCCTTAATAGAGTGGGAGAACAGTTTAACAGAAAACGCGCAATAAAATGGAAACTTATAATTTTATACATTTAGATGGGAATAAAGAATACAATAGTAAACTTTACGAAAAAGATTTTAAAACTAAGTTAGAAGCCTTTGAATATTTATGAGTTAAAAATGAAAGACAGTCTTATTGTTATGGCTGTAAAGACGAATTTGTAAATGAAGATTTTAAAAAAGATTATTACATTTGGCGAAGTGCTTTATCTGTAGGAGAGTATTATAGATTAGAAGCTTATTAAATCGCGGAAAATAAAAAGAAACAGTAAAAAATGATATACGTAATAATAACAATAGCATCCTTAATAACTATATTCATTATACAAGAGTGGCTAATCTACATGGCACACATAGAACGCGAGGAGCGTGAAAAAGAACATAAGCTACATAGGGATATTGTAAACAAACATCAGGAAGAATTTGAAAAGAAATATCCTGATTATAAAGAATAGATTTGCACTTTTCAATCTGATTCACTAAATTTGCAACACTTAATCCTATAGTAAAATTCCGTTGCGTATGTACACAGTAATTAATAAAGAAACAGGCTTTATAACAGTGTATTTTGAGACTTCAGCAGTAGCAAGATACTTTGATGTACAAAGAAGTACATTATATCGCCGCTTTAAAAACAGTAATAAAACAGAAATAGATAACTTTATCATATATAAAGCCGATAGAGTAGTAAACAAAACCCGTAAAGTAGGCTTCACAAAGTCTTTAAGGCAGGAAAAACAAGCGAAAGAGCGTGAAGATTGGCAATAATGCAACATTTAATCCTACGTATAGTTGTGTTGCATAATATAAGTGAGAGAATAAAGGGAGGACAACGATTAATACCCTCATAACTATTACTTATAATATGTACCCTTATATAAATAATTCTAATATTATCTTTGTAACCCCTTGAATACTAAGGATTTTACAACTTTCAGAAATAATTGAAACATAAGACTACCACCCCCTCCAAATTCCTTATTCAAAAAATATCCCTATTATAAGGCTTTAATTCATTTCTTTATATATTTTCTTTTTACAATCACTCTAATAATTAATTCAATTTAGTGTTGTTATTCCTTAAAAAGCATTCTTATGAAAAATACATTATTCAAAAACGATACCCTTTCTCTAACTGAATGTAAAGATGGGTTTTGGCTTTACGACACTATAAGGGGAATGAATATATCTATGCGTGCAAAGACAGAACAGGAAGCATTTATAAAGGCTTTAGAATATTATCAGAAGAGGTTAAAAGTAGTGGAGAAAGATTATAAAGTACTTAATGATAAAGTTTCTTTATTTGTTTCTACTGTAGTAGATGATGATTGCTAATTTTCTTTTCGCGGCGGATTTATATTAAGCTTAAAGAATTACACCGACAATACATATAACATTCATTAGCCGTCTTCTCTTACACTATCCATCCTCTTTGGTAGTTGTGTATAGTAGAGTGTTAGAACGTTGCTTAGAGGGCTTTATTTGAAGTTTTCTTTTGCCGCGATTTTGGTAAAACCTGAAATAATAAGGGTGCTGGGTTCGATTCCCTGCGCGGCGCAAATTAATTAACAAACTTAAAAATTATGGAATTAGTATATAACGTAGAAGTAAGGAATGTACATAACAAACAATATGTAAATTC
>Ga0247815_10000340_pt1 | contig 37719 bp, 32 predicted proteins | sample UWRJL194509B1_FD_181014 | JGI IMG/M metagenome (GOLD analysis project Ga0247815, IMG submission 181014) | Plant litter microbial communities from Arlington Agricultural Research Station in Wisconsin, United States - UWRJ-L194-509B-1 | ecosystem: Environmental > Terrestrial > Plant litter >...
GATCTTTGAATGCGGTGGTTACATAACCGTAGCCTGTATTACCGGCAGCGGCCACTACAACTACGCCTGATTTCACCAAACGGTCTACCTCTACGCAGAGCGGGCTTTGCCCACAGGCAAACCACTCGGGATCAAATGTATAACCCAGACTAAGGTTAATTCCGTGTATTTTGATGTCCCTGCCATATCCATTAATTTCCTGCACATGTTCAATGGCCGCGATGAGGCTGCTTGATAGACCAGAGCCATTTTTGTCCAGCACCTTAATACTGACAAGGCCGCACCTGGGGGCCATACCGGAGATCTTGCTGAGTTTGGTTTTCTCATAGGCAATTTGCCCATTGGCATCGCGAAACTTAGTAATGGCATAAACATCTTTATCTGCTGTGACAGGCCACTCACCGGCAATAATACCCGCCACATGGGTTCCGTGACCAAATGAATCATCAAAGGCAGGATGATCTCCAATGCCCGTATCTGTAAGGTCTATATGATAGGTTTCATTCGGATTTTTGTTGTCCTTCAAATGCGGATGCTCAAAATCGACACCAGAATCTACCACTGCCCAGGTGATATTTTCACCAAGGGCCGCAAAAGAAGACCTTGCTGCATCGGCCTTCACAGTACTGACCGATTTTGAAGTAAAGGCGTTTACTTCAAAATCAAGCCATATTTTGTAAATGGCGGGGTTATTATTGGCATTGTCTAGTTCCACAAGTTTTCTGATCAGGCTTCCTTTGAGCCTTGCAAAAAGGTATTGATGGCTGAGCTTGCTTTTCGTTTGGTTAATTTTGGCAACATCCTCCGTTCCCAGCTGTTCAAAAAGCTCCTGAACACGTTTTCGTGCAAAGGTTCTGCCCTCCGGATAACTGAGGTGGAGGTCTATAATAATGTCATAAAACTTTTCGGCATCTTTACCCAGTTCGTTCAATAGCGGGACAGCAATCACTGTTTTGTCCAGCACTTCTGGCAAAAAGTTACTCTTTTTAGGATCGGTGCCTTCAGGTGTATCTGAAATTTCGGCCATGGTGAAAATAGGTTAAACCAGGTTTAATACTGCATTGTCACTCACCATCCAGCTAATTCCGCCTGGCTCGGCAACGGCAGAAAAAGCTTCCGCGCTCAGCGCATGGCTACCCGCACGGGTAGGCTCAAACGCAGTATATTTACCATCATCATAGCTCAATTTTACCGCTTTAAAACCAAAGACAAGCGGTATTTTGCCACTAAAACTGACTTTAGAGCTTTGACTTGCATTGGCCTCTATTTTTATATTTGCACCAACAATCTGCTGAATAGCAGGAACATCAACATGAATAGCGGTTTTATCTTTTGCCGCAGCCTCCACATTTAGCGTTGTGCTTTTAATCACCGATGTAATGATATAGATATCGTCAGATTCCAGTAGCTTTCGCATATGGGTGGAGTAAGGGTTAATGTCAGCATCTGACAAATACTGATCAAGCGCCGCAATTTCTACAGAATCTGTCAGCACCTCCTGAAATTCAAAGGCAATAGTTCTGGCATTGTTATACTGGCTGTCGAGGCCGATCTTTCCGCCGCCCATAGCACCAATGATATTGCTGAGGATGCTTAGCCCAACGCCTACACTTAAATCGCTGGTCCGTTGCCCCGAAATAGCCGCGGTTATTTCATTGCGTTTAACCAGGGGGAGGTTGATAGTTCCGCCCTGGACCAGAATGGTGGACAGATCGCCCAGGACTTCTGAAGCCACGCCATTTTTTGTGATAATTTGAAGGGGATTAATATCTGCTTTAGGTAGTCTTACAACATTATATCCAAATGATTTAAGATAACTAACAGATTGATCATTACAAAGCATATACTTATTTTTTTGATGAAACCATACGGTATTGTGGTACAATTTCGAAAAATAGGTAATGCCAAAAAATGGCTATTACTAGCCATTTTTTAGATCAGAATTTTTAATTATTTTAAAGTAAAAACGATTTATCATCAAAAAATGGGTTTATTCCCCATCAAATAAATATCCGCTATATGCCAGTCCTTTCGCAACACTTGTAAAATTGTCTCCGGAATTGACAGGAACATGGGGAAAACGGCTCTTAAATAACTCCTGTATAGCGGCCACCAGCGAGGTTCCGCCGGTAAGGAAAAGACTGTCTATCTCTTCCGCCTGAATATTATTCTTCAACAGGAACTCGTCAAGGTATGTACTGATCTTTTTTACGTCTTTCTGGATGATTGCGTCATATTGGGCACGTGAAATCTCCTCATTAATTTCAATGTCCATGTTGGCATAGGCAAAACTGGAAAGTGCGCTACCCGACAGCTCTATCTTTGTTTTTTCAATTGCCTGAAAAACAGAGTAGCCCAGGTTGTTATCAATTAATGTGATGAGGTTTTTGAATTTAGGATCCCTTTTGGAATAATGATAATAATCCTGAAGGTCTTTTTTAATTCTCAGACCGTTAAAAAAATTCATCTGGTCCCATGAACATATGTTTGCAAAAAGAGAAACCGGAACTGTGAGTACCTTACCTGGAGTAGCCTCGTACAAGGTGTTTTTACCAAAATATGGTGTACCTCTGTCCCACATAAATGCAGAATCGAAGCTGTCACCGCCAATGTAAATACCACCGCTGGCAATCATATCGTTTCTTCTGTCTTTGTTGCCGGCTTTTTCAGGATCAAGGATCAGGTAAGTGAAGTCAGTTGTACCTCCGCCTAAATCGGCTACCAGCACCTTTTCTTTCTTACTGATGGTTTTTTCATAGGCAAAAGCGGCACCAATAGGTTCAAACTGAAATCGCACTTCGTCAAAACCTGCGTTTTCTGCAGCTTTACTCAGCCGCGTTTGCGCAAGTGTATCCTTTTGGGTACTATCATCGTCAAAAAATACAGGTCGCCCGATGACTGCCTTCCTGCAATCGCAGCCAGTGATGGCGTCAGCCTTAGCTTTAAGGTCTTTCAGTATCAACGCAACAAGGTCTGAGGCGTTATATCTTTTGTTGTGGATCCTGGTTTCCAGGAAACTGGTTCGCGAGAGAATCTGCTTGATGGACTTGATAAACCTGCCTTTCATTCCGTCATTCAGATAGGCGGCAATTGCCTGATCGCCCACTACATAATTTAAGGGATTAGCAGCGCTCTGCTCCTGATGAAAATACAACAGGGAGGGGACGGTAATGGTGGTGATGATTTCTTTTTTTTCTTCATCAAAAACTGATAGTGCAGAATTGGTGGTACCAAAATCAATTCCATATAAAAACTTACTCATTGCAAAGGGAAAACAGGATATAAAAAAAATACATTCAGTCCCGGGAATTACCGGGGGCCGAATGTATTAAAAAAAGCTAATAAATGACGACTGAAAAAGGACAATTTAAGGAGCCACTGTAGTGGCGGTTCCGTCTTCATGCCCATCATCTGTATCCTTTGGAGATGATCCTGTATAACCATCATCTTTCAATGAGTCGTAGCCCTGCGTTCCGGTATTGTCATAACCGTCACGTGGTCCTTTGGGTTGAAAAGGATCAACAACCACTTCTTCAGGCTTCTTTTTATTTAAGTCATTTTCCTCGTGCTCTTCCATATGATTGATGTTTTAAGTTTAACAACCTGGCCCCGTGCTGGTTTTAAGAAAAGTAGAATTGGTTAAGCCCCAGAACTGTCTACTCTTATTTGGTGTTCATTCTGTTCAATATCCTTGATTTCCAAACAATAAACTTCTTCATACCTTTTTTATAATTATGCATTAATCCCACCGCAATGAACACGATCAATTTAAAAGCATTAGCCACAAAAATTTCCATCGCCTGTCCCGTACTGATAGATTTTGTTTCTGAACAAACCATCACCCTGAAAGGTAAAACACTGCCGTATAGGCTTTATATGAAATTTGAAAGCAACCTACCCCTGCTTCAGGTAGATCTGTACGACTGTGACCTGAAATCAGAAATCAGGAGAGAAGTAGATAGTATCCTGAAAATTTACCACAGTTATATTGTTGAGTCTATACAAATCAGTTATCTAAACCTCACCTATTAAGTGCAATCAGAACAAATTTTAAAACAGAATAATTTTGAATGTGTTAAAAATGGAAAAATTACAATTATGGAAGAGCAGGAAACAAACAAACAGCATAATCAGGATGACGTAAACCCAGGTTCAAGACTGGAACAGCTGGTAAATCAGGAGGATTCTGAAAATTTACCGGAAACCAATGGTACCGGATCAAACAGACCTGTGCCTACTACAGGAACAGTGATTATCAAAGATGAGGATAACGATAACGAAGAGGATAGCTCCGATATACCATCAGCCCCCTCAGAATAGGGTTTATAAACCTATCTTTACTGAAAATCTTTACAGATATGATCAGACTGAACAGCGATACTCCAACAAACGTTTTACAAGAGGTAAAGGAAGGCAGTATGGTAACAGACACCTTTAGTAAAACGGGCTTGGTGGAGCGGATTGAAACCAGCGATGACGGGTATAATAAAATTTACACTTTTCATCTGGTAACAGGAAGAGTTATTACGGTAAAAAAATAAAGCCCGGTTTACACCAGTGAGGGAGGCTTTCCATATTGTTTTTTAAATGCAAATGAAAAGTGCGAGAGATCTTCAAATCCTAATTCCAGATAAATATCTGATACATTTTTTCTTTTCTCCCTCAGCAGATAATGAGCCTCCTGCAACCTTCTTTTCACTAACCACCGGCTGGGCGTAGTTCCAAAAACCTTTATAAAATCACGTTTAAAAGTGGAAAGGCTCCTTCCTGTGAGGTAGGCAAACCTTTGCAATTCTACATTGAAATGAAAGTTTTTGTTCATAAATGCTTCCAGGTCTACCTTGCCTGGTTCAGAAAAGTCAAACAACACATCTTTCAGCTTTGGATGGAACTGCAATAAAATTAAAATCGCTTCTTTCTGTTTAACCGCAAGCAGTTCCCTTGAACCCGGCTGGCCAAGCATATGCTCATAAATTTTGAGCGACTGCATGTAACTGGACAACATCCCATCGGTTGACAAAGATTGAAATGCCGGAAAAATAGCATGTGCCGAAGGCATATGACCATATTCAAGACTGAAATTCCGCAACGTCGACTGATCGAAGAAAATAGAAATTGAATTGAATTCGCCACCCGGTTCTGGATATTTATTATATTTCACCAACTGGTTTCTTCTGCAAAAATACAGATCGCCTGCATTAAACGACTGCACAGAAAGGCCATCGTTCATTTCAATCCGTCCCGAAAATACATACGAAATGGTATGCTCCGGGACAAATTGCTCACCTTCCCTGCTTCTGGAAAAATAACAGGAATATTTAACCGGAAGATCTTTCACTGTCTGCATCGTGCAAAAGTACGAAAATCTATCTTCAACACCTTTGCTGAAAAGGTCATATTGTTTTGTTTAAAGATCCAGCACCTTCAGGTTATTTTAAATCCGCCCCCTAAATTGTAACTTGCAATCTGAATAAAATTGCCTTTCGCATCACCTTAATTAACCTAAAAGAATTAATTTAGCATCACGATAAATAAAGACAGTACATATTGTATATTATCAATTTTGGGTTATGAAATCGCAAAGTACATTTGAAGAAAAATTAAATAAAATAGTTTCCAGCGAGAAATCTAATTGGGTGGAAAAAGCCAAATGGGGCAAAGCCAATAAAAGCTGGCTGCTTAAATCTGCTGCTATTGCGTTAAAAATATCCAGCTCCCTGAAAGAAAAAAATGACCCAGGCGGATCTGGCGCAAAAATTAGAATCATCAGCCCAACACGTAAGTAAAATTCTAAAAGGCCAGGAGAACTTAACGCTGGAAACCTTATCAAAAATTGAGGATTGCCTTGATATTGAATTTAAATTTTAGCCTTAATATGATAATTCTGTTGGACTATCTATAGGTAAAAATTTACATTTTTACCTTACCTTTGCGCCATAAATAAAAACCATGATTTATTTCTTCTCCAACGAGGACAGCACCGTTTTTGCTGTACAACATGAACAAGTCCTCAATCCTTCTGATATATCTAAATTAAGTTGGCTTTTCGGCGGCGCCCAATTGAAACAGGAAACGGTCCTTAACGCTTTCTTTACCGGTCCTCGCGCGGCAATGGTTACTCCATGGAGTACTAACGCTGTTGAGATTACGCAAAACATGGATATCAAAGGGATTGTGAGAATTGAAGAATTCACATCGGTTAAAGCAGATTTCGATGGCTTTGATCCAATGCTTTCGCAAAAATACAGCGAACTGAACCAGGAGATATTCAAAATCAGTATTAAACCTGAATCTATTTTGGGGATTGCAGATATTGCCGCATACAATCAGGAAGAGGGACTTTCCTTAAGTACTGAAGAAATAGATTATTTGAATAACCTTTCTGAAAAACTTGGCCGTCAGCTGACTGATTCTGAAGTATTCGGATTTTCACAGGTAAATTCAGAACACTGCCGTCACAAGATTTTTAACGGAACATTTGTTATTGATGGTGAAGAGCAACCGGTATCATTGTTCAAACTGATCCGTAAAACTTCTGAGGCTAACCCTAATGGAATTATATCTGCCTATAAAGATAATGTGGCATTTGTAAAAGGCCCCACAGTTCAGCAATTTGCACCTAAGCGTGCGGATGTGCCTGACTATTATGAAATCAAAGACTTCGATTCAGTAATTTCGCTGAAAGCGGAAACGCATAATTTCCCTACTACAGTTGAACCGTTTAACGGGGCTGCTACAGGTTCTGGTGGTGAAATCAGGGACAGACTTGCCGGCGGACAAGGTTCATTGCCTTTAGCTGGTACCGCAGTATACATGACGTCACTTTCCCGTCTGGAAAAAAACCGTCCTTGGGAGGCAGGGATGCCGGAAAGGAACTGGCTGTACCAGACACCAATGGATATCCTGATCAAAGCTTCAAACGGAGCTTCTGATTTTGGAAATAAATTCGGTCAGCCACTGATCACCGGATCTTTACTAACCTTTGAACATGAAGAGGAAGCAAGAAAACTGGGTTACGACAAAGTAATTATGCAGGCCGGCGGAATTGGATATGGAAAAGCGGAGCAGGCTAAAAAGGAAAAACCATCAGTACATGATAAAATTGTTGTACTAGGCGGAGATAACTATAGAATAGGTATGGGCGGTGCTGCAGTTTCATCTGCAGACACAGGCGCTATGGGATCGGGCATTGAGCTAAATGCCATTCAACGATCTAATCCTGAAATGCAAAAAAGGGTTGCCAACGCCGTGCGCGGTATGGTTGAAAGCGATCACAACACAATAGTTTCTATTCATGACCATGGTGCAGGTGGTCACTTAAACTGCCTTTCTGAGCTGGTAGAAGAAACCGGTGGAAAAATTGACCTGGATAAATTACCTGTGGGCGATCCTACGCTCTCTGCTAAAGAGATCATTGGAAACGAATCACAGGAGCGTATGGGACTGGTTATTAGTCAGGAAAACCTGTCAACACTGCAAAAAATAGCCGATCGCGAGCGCGCCCCTATGTATACCGTAGGAGAGGTAACAGGCGATCACCGTTTCACTTTTGAATCGGCCACTACAGGTGCCAAGCCAATGGACCTGAAAATGGACGACATGTTCGGCAGTTCACCTAAAGTGATTATGCAGGACAAAACTGTAGAAAGAAAATATACACCGGTAAGTTACGACTTGTCTAAAATTGATACATACCTGGAGCAGGTACTGCAACTGGAAGCAGTTGCCAGCAAAGACTGGTTAACAAATAAAGTAGACCGTTGTGTTGGTGGACGTGTTGCCAAACAACAATGTGTCGGCCCCCTGCAGTTACCATTAAATAACTGCGGTGTAATGGCCCTTGACTACCAGGGGAAAGATGGAATTGCAACGTCGATCGGACATGCACCACTCTCAGCTCTGATTGATCCGGCGGCGGGAAGCAGAAACGCTATTGCTGAATCACTTTCAAACATTATATGGGCCACCTTACAGGATGGAATGGAAAGTATTTCACTCTCTGCCAACTGGATGTGGGCATGTAAAAATGAAGGTGAAGATGCCCGTTTATACGCGGCAGTAAAAGCCTGCTCTGACTTTGCTATCGAATTGGGCATCAACATCCCAACAGGAAAAGACTCCTTGTCAATGAAACAGAAGTACAAAAACGACGAGGTTATTTCACCTGGTACAGTTATTATTTCTGCAGCAGGGCACTGTGATGATATTACTGCAGTGGTTGAACCTGTACTGAAAAAAGATGGCGGAAATATCTACTACGTTAACCTGTCAGGTGACCACTATAAATTAGGTGGATCTTCTTTTGGTCAGATACTGAATAAAATTGGTGATGAAACTCCTGATGTGTTAAATGCCGTTCAGTTTAAAACCACATTTAATGCCCTGCAGGAGCTCATTAAAGCTAAACAAATCCAGGCTGGTCATGATATAGGAAGCGGTGGTTTAATTACTACCCTTCTGGAATTATGTTTTGCAGACCGCAACCTGGGCGCAAATATTGACCTGACTACTTTGGGAGACCAGGATATTATTGCAAAGCTTTTTTCAGAAAACATTGGTATTGTTTTCCAGGCGGACGATGCCGCAGAAGACATATTGACTGACCATGACATTGCTTTCCATAAAATTGGAAGTGTTACTTCAACAGCAACACTGGAAGTAAAAGACGCGTCGGGCAGCTGGAGTTTCGATATTGACCATCTGCGCGATGTATGGTTTAAAACTTCGTACCTGCTTGATCAGCAACAAAGCGGACCTGTTAAAGCTAAGGAACGTTTTGATAACTATAAAAACCATGTTCTGGAATATAATTTCCCGCTTACTTTTGACGGGAAAAAACCTGAAATTGACCCTTCCAAACCAAGGCCAAAAGCAGCAGTTATCCGTGAAAAAGGAAGTAATTCTGAAAGGGAACTGGCAAATGCCATGTACCTGGCGGGATTTGACGTAAAGGATGTACACATGACCGATTTGATATCGGGCAGGGAGACCCTGGAAGATATTCAGTTTATTGGCGCCGTTGGTGGTTTCTCGAACTCTGATGTACTCGGATCTGCAAAAGGATGGGCAGGAGCCTTTCTTTATAACGATAAGGCCCGTTTAGCATTGGAAAACTTTTTTGCACGCGAGGATACACTTTCAATCGGAATATGTAACGGTTGCCAGCTTTTTGTTGAGCTTGGCCTGATTAACCCGGATCACGAGGTTAAACCGAAAATGCTGCACAACGACAGCCATAAACATGAAAGCGGTTTTACATCAGTGGCTATACAGGAAAACAACTCTGTCATGCTTTCTGGCCTGGCCGGTACTACACTGGGCGTTTGGATCTCTCATGGTGAAGGAAAATTCCAATTGCCATATACTGAAGATAAATACCAGATCGTTGCCAAATATGCTTACGAAAGCTATCCGGCCAATCCAAATGGATCAGACTACAATACTGCTATGATGTGTGACAATTCAGGAAGGCACCTTGTAATCATGCCACATATTGAACGGTCTATTTTCCAATGGAATTGGGCCAACTATCCTGATGGACGTAAAGATGAAGTAACACCATGGATTGCAGCCTTTGTAAACGCCAGAGAATGGCTTGAAGCATAGTGATATATAAGAAAGGCAGTCTCAATCCGGGGCTGCCTTTTTCGCTTATAGGGTTTAAAGCAGCAAGGCCGAGTGATCCTTTTCCTGCGATAAACAGGTTTAAAACTTTGTATACACGGCGAGCTGGATAATACTATTGTTGGTATGGTTATTCAGTCCCTTCACAGCCTGATTCATATAACCTGCTTCCACATCAAGGCTTTTGCTGAAGCGGTAACCTAAAGCTCCGTAAGCCCTGTTCTGGTCGAAAAAACTATTGTTTAGTTGATCTTTGTGCTGCAGGTTGAAGAATAATTCATTCTGCAATGCGATAAACATTCCCTTTTCAAAAGCTTTGAGCTCTTTGCCAACCGGAATCATAAACCTGGCAAAATAACGGAACCGCTGAGAAAACAGTTCATCCTTGCCGCTCCGTTCTATAAACCGTTGTTCTACACGAAAACGATGGGAGGCAATTACAGTGGATATTTTATGTTTATATACATACTGCTCCCAAATGCGATGTTCAGTTAATACATTGTCACTTGCTCCACCGAGATGTGTAAATGTTTGGTTCAATAAATAACCCAATGTAAACTCATTTTTACCACTGGCGTAATAGGTAAGTCCCGGACGGATAAGTACATTTCTCACATTCTTCCAGTTGTCTGCAGACCTCAGCTGCACATCAGCATAAACACCCCACTTTTCGCTGATTTTCGTATTGTTGAGTAAAAACAGCCAACCTGTTTGCTGATACTGGGTCTGTGCGTAAACACTGCACGAAATCACTAGAAAAAACAGAAGAGAAAATAAATGGCGCATACGTAAGTATAGTATATTAAGCGATTTACAAAAATGAATTTAACAAACTTATCGAACTTGTTTTATATTGCGAAATGCCTGATTGGATAGTATCAATCACCATCTCGCCCGATAGTAGCAATAAATTGACTTACGACAGGATTATCGCCAATATCCTCGACTGCTCGGTAGCGCTGGTGCTAAAAGAAAAATCCCTCAGTCCAGCCGGACCGAAGGATTTATAAACACATGAACCGTCAAACTTCGGGGCTACACCTGTTTTGAGGATCAGAAAAATCTGATCCTCAAAGACTAGCGATCTCAATCAAAAATGATTTACAACATGATGCCGCTTTTAACAGGGCCAGACATCAAAAAAATACTGAGTATACTGGTTACGTTTAGCGGAGTTAAGTTACGATTATCTTTTGTGATTTAAAAGAGACAAGTGTCCATTATTTTTGCATTACCATTACGCCGTTCATAATAAACGTACTGCCACCGTCAGCCACTATATTGTACACTTTTTGTTTACCGCCCGCGCCTTCATCTTTCTTCCAAACCTGATAACTGTCGTATTTTCCTGTGGTCTCATTTAAGCAAAGTACTTCCTCCCCTTCTTTTACCTCTCCCATTTTGCGGTTACCTGTTTTGGTCATCATTGGGTGGTTTGGCGTAGCCTGAAGAATCTTTGTACTCAAATGGATGGATTGGCCTTCGGCAGTCATATTGCTCGTAGAAGCTATCAGTACCAAACTCGTCAATGCATAGTTTTTTGCATCATGGGTGGTAAGTTCTTTAACTTTCACCACAGAAGCTGCCCTGGTCTGGGGATCAACTGTAATTACCTCATCGCCAGTTTTCACATCTTTAAGCAACTTTCTGGCACCGTTGGCCATTGCTACAACTTCATCACCCGGAAAACAGATATCACTACCATAGGTAGCTTCTTCTTCAGAAAGTGTCTTACCATTGTTCAGCACTTTGTATTGCTGAAAGCTCAATTCCCTTGACAGGATGTAGGACAATTTCAGCACAAAGTTTTTTTCTTCTTTATTGATGTTATCAATATCCTGAAAGTATTTATCCCACACTTTTCCTTCAGCAGTATAATCAGGCACCAACGCCTTGTAAACTTTGCCCTTCTCAGTAGTATAAAAAACCAGCAGACCTATTTCCTGCATACCTTCTTTGGCAACAAGTTTGTAAAGGTCTATCCTTTTTTTCAAGCCGTCATCACCTGTAATAAAAAAGGGTTTGCGCGCCTGATAGCGGTCGAGAATATAAGTATTATCAAATTTTACATAGGTATCTTTGTCCAGATCCGCAATGGTGTAGGTTTTAGCTTTATCATACTCCTCCATTGTTAAAGGACGAGGGTTAGTAGTACTTTTCTGCTGGGCCTGAGCATAACTGAGTGCTGAGGCCAGGATCAAAATAAATGTTAGTTTTTTGCGCATGTTTGATTAATAGTGAATAATTATGTTAAGATATTTGCTTAAACGCATCGGCGAAAAGCTGCATTTCGTCCATACGTCCGATGCTTACACGGCACCAGTCTTTGTCGTTAAATTTCCAGAATCGGATACCGACACCCCTGTTTGCCATCTCTGTAGCGAAGCGCGAACCTTCCATTTTTATAGGAAACATCACAAAATTGGCAGAGGAAGGAATGTATTCATATCCCTCTTTTTTTAGTACCGAATAAAGGAATTCTTTCGATGCCAATGTTTTTTTAAGGGCGTCCTGAAGAAATTCTTTCTCCTGATAGGAAGCAATGGCCGCAGCAACGGTCGGTGCAGATAGGCTCATGTTTCCAACAGCATATTTAGACAGATCTTTTAATGTAGCTGGCAGTGCCACTACGTAGCCGCAGCGTAATCCTGCAAAACCATATAACTTTGAAAATGTACGGGCTACGATGATGTTATTTCCGGCTGAAACCAGGCCAATCATACTTGATGCCTTTGGATCAGGAAGGTAATCTATGTAAGCTTCATCAACAAAAACCGGAACTTTCTTGCTCACACGTTCACAAAAAGCTTTTAGTTTAGCAGTATCAAGCACTGTTCCGGTTGGATTATTAGGATTACAGATGTAAACCAGACCAGTTTTGCTTGTAATTTTTGCCTCCATGGCATCCAGGTCAAGTTTGTAATCGGCCGTAAGTGGTACTTTCACCCATTTGGCACCCAATTGTTCTGCATCGGAGGGAAGGCTGGAGTAAGAAGGATCACCAGTAATAATTTCTGCCCCGTTTTTACCATAAAACATTGCTGAAGCCAATAATAACGGAGAGGAACCTGCGTCCATCAGGATATTGGATTCGCTTACATTTTCATAAGCAGCGATTTTGCTGGTTAGTTCTTTCATGTGCATGAAAGGATACTGGTAACTTAAGTCTAAAGCCTCCTGTATAGCTTTTTTTGCTGCAGGAGAAGGCCCAAAAGGGTTTTCGTTGGCCAGTAACCTGGCCTTCATAACAGGTGCCGAATCCAAAATGGCAGCCTGATCAGCCAACCTGTCGTTAAGGACAGATTGCTTTATCCTTTTAGGTATTGCTGCAAGTGAAGTAATTGCACCAGAAAAAAAAGCCGTGCCCCCGGCCAGTATTGCAGTAGATTTGATCCAGCTGCGGCGGTTAAATGTCTTTGCCATGATTGAGAGTTTTATAAGTTCTATCCTTTTGTTGCTTTAGTTGGATACGCTACCCTTGCTTCTGTAACGCGCCCATGTATATCGGCTACCACACTGCGAGCCGATTCAAATGCGCCTGCCATCCAGGCATTTAAATAGGTTAAATGTTCACCCGCGAAATACACATTACCATCCGGCTTCAATAGTGCCGGATAGGCATTTTTACGGGTGTCGGCATTATAGACGGCCCAACCCCCCATATTGTACTTGGTTTTATGCCAGCTAATTGAAAAAGAACGTTCAAATTCCTGGTCATACTGTGGATGGATGAGGCGGCCCTTTTGCAGTGCCAGCTGCTCACGGGCGGCATAACTGAGTTCGCCAACCTGCTGCGCCTTCTCATTAAAGTTGTAATATCCAATCAGGATTCCCTTTTTATCGAGGTAATCGTATGAGGGATAAAATATCTGGGTAAGCTCATTATTGGTGTGGGTGATACCTCCATAGATATGTTCATCTTCCTCCCAGAACCTGCGTTTGAACTGAAGGCCGATTTTACCGGTTTGGTTATAACCAATATAATCTATTGCGCGACTAACATCTGAAGAGAAATTTGTATTGATATTACTTAAGACGGGCAAGGGCAAGGTGCAGATACAAAGGTCGCCCTGCAATTCGTGCACACCTGTTTTATCCTTATAACTGATTTTAACCCCGTCAGTAACGTTTTGGATCGAAGTAACCTCCGCACCTAGTTTAATCATGGGGGCAATCTTTTTTTCAAATGCCTTGGCTATCCTATCCATTCCACCTACGGCCTGGAACATTGTCATTTGTAATTCATAGGTGTATTCGGCAACATTGTAAAAGTCAGGGTCCATTAATCCGGAGTGGAGCAGATCGGCAAGTTTATGGGGATCCGCAATTTTACCTGCTTTATTGCCTGCACCAGGAGATTCTATATATCCCCGCCGGGCAGAAGCCTTATATAATTTATCAGGATCCAGCCCACCTTCTGCCATCAGGTATTCAATAATTTTTTCACCGTCTTCTTTCGTTAGCGGGCTATCCAGGTTACCATGGTCCATACTTTTAGCAAGCATTTCATTCATGTAACCTCTTACATCATTATGGACTTCGCGGTTGCGTACTTTTTTGTTTGATAAAGGCCCCTTGCCTTCGGCAAAATAATAGGCACTTTCGTTCACATTATTGTAAACCTGGATCGGCACACCAAGTTCTTTGCAATAGTGCAGCGTTAGCTCATGGTTATGTGGTATGCGCGAAGGCCCAGCATTAAAATATAAACCGTCATCAAATTTAGCACTCACCTCTGGCTTATCCGATTCAGTGTGCAAGCTTCCGTTCCTCACACTCCAGCACCGCCCTCCTGTTCTTTCGCGTGCTTCAAGGACCGTACACTGATAACCTAACTTATTTAATTCATATGCAGCTGCCATACCGGCCAAACCGGCACCAAGAATAATCACTTTTTTACCATTACCGTATCCTTCCAAATCAAAGGGATATGCCGGCACCGGTTTCATTAAGCCCAAAGCCATCATTGCAGGAAAAGTGGCACCCGCAAGCAGGGAACTTTTACCAAGAAAATCGCGTCTTGTTATAGATTTCAAAATTTCTGAAGTATTATATTATAAATTTAACTAAAATAAATTTTTCAACATCATTTTATTCAACGAAACAACAAATAAAAAGTCAATAATACATAAATACTAATTTTATTGTGAGACAACTAACTCAAATAATACACAAATCAGGTAAATATGGGAAAAAATGCAAATAGTTATGCCTTAAACTTACAAAACAACAAGCAAACCAACTTTATCCTAACTATCCGAGCGGAACGACGTGCATTCTCAAACATCCGTATCATACGAAAGATACGCCCCATCTGCACAGTAGCTATTATTTCGCTCAGCTGATAAAAATCACCTTTTGTAACTCTAAATAGATTCACAAATTGGTATATTAGTGAATAATGTTTCAGCACCTAAAAGCGTAAACCAATACCATATGGAAGACCAAACTATCTGCTCACACCTGAGCGCAATTACTTCGGTAAACACAGGCAGTGAATATGTATGTGAAGAATGTATTAAAATTGGCAGCGACTGGGTACATCTCCGCACCTGTCAGACCTGCGGTGTAACCCTCTGCTGCGATAATTCGCCCCAAAAGCACATGACTGCGCATTTTAAAAAAACACAGCATCCGGTTATTGCCTCAGCAGAGCCGGGGGAGAGATGGCTATGGTGTTTCAAAGATGAACAGATGATGGAATATTAATCATGAAGAAGAAAGCTATTCAATACCTGTTTTTGGTACCTATAATTTATATGGTCACCTTATTTACTGCACCGGCTGCTTATGCAACAGCTGCTCCCAGACAATTCTATCAATTGATTGTTTATCACCTAAAGGATAAAACACAGGAACAGCGGACTGACAAATATCTAGAGGAAGCATTTCTGCCCGCGGCACACCGGAAGGGGATTAAGATGACAGGAGTATTTAAAACCGCAGGTATAGACACTGCAGCAGATAAAAAAATCTATGTGTTTCTTGTTTACCGTTCATTGGATGAATTCCATAAAGTTACAAAAGAGCTGGCCGCTGATAAGGAACTGGGCATTTCGGGTACAGATTATACGAACGCAGCATTTGACAATGCACCATATATCAGAAAGGAATCTATCCTGCTGGAATCATTTTCCGGCATGACGACAGCAAAAAAACCACAATTTACCAATTCAAAAAACGAACGTGTTTATGAATTGCGCAGTTATGAAAGTGCAACAGAAAAGCTATACCGGAACAAGTTAGACATGTTTAATCTGGGCAATGAAATGGCAATATTTGACCGCATCGGAAGCCAGGCCATGTTCTACGGCGAAGTACTTGCCGGCAGCCATATGCCCAACCTGATGTACATGACATCTTATAGCGATATGACATCCAGGGACCAGCACTGGGATGCTTTTAGAAATGATGCCGACTGGAAAAAACTGTCGGCCATGCCAGAATACCAGCACAACGTTTCTAAGGTTAATATTGAGTTCCTTGTGCCGGCACCCTATTCAGAAATGTAAGTAATGAAGTACTATGGCAACTGTTACACGTATACCATCGATAGACATCCTGCGGGGAACAGTGATGATCATTATGGCACTGGACCATACACGTGATTTCTTCCACGAATCAGCAATGACTGCCGATCCGCTTGATCCGGCCACAACATCAATAGCCCTATTCTTTACCAGATGGATTACCCATTTCTGCGCGCCGATATTTGTATTTCTATCGGGTTTATCCATGTATCTCTCTGCTCAGAACAAAACTGTTGCCCAGGCGAGCAGCTTCCTGTTTAGACGGGGACTTTGGCTGGTTTTTGCAGAAATTGTAATCGTAAGCCTGGGCATCACGTACAACCCACTCTACAACTTTATTATCCTGCAGGTGATCTGGGCAATCGGGATAAGCATGATCCTGCTTAGTATATTCAGCCGCATTTCCTGGGCACTGGTACTCGCTACCGGCGTGATCCTGGTTTTTGGGCACGACCTGCTTATTTACGCCAATCTGCCACAAACCGGGGCTATTTCTATCCTCCTAAAGGTGTTCTTAACTGCATCAGGAACCGTACTACCTTTAGATAAAACACATTTCATAGGGGTGTTTTATGCAGTACTCCCATGGACTGGCATTATGTTTTTAGGTTATGCTGCAGGGAAATTATACCGGGTGGAATTCCCGGCTGTCAGCCGCAAAAAAATTCTTTTCGTATTAGGAATTCTGCTCATCATCCTTTTCATCACTTTGAGGTTTATTAATGGTTATGGAGACCCTGCACCGCGCAAACACTATTCTGAGCTTACCCAGAACGTACTCTCATTTATGAACGTAAGCAAATATCCGCCATCTCTGATGTATTTCTGCATGACCATAGGTCCGGCACTGCTCATGCTGTCTATCCTGGAAAAAACCCACAACAGTATTTCCAAAATCATATCAACTTATGGAAGCGTACCATTTTTCTATTATATTATTCATTTTTATCTGTTACACATTTTGCTGGCGATCGCCTTCTTTGTCACTGGCAGGCCGGTCAGCCAGATTGTCCAGGTTCCGTTTCTCTTCCGACCGTCAGTTTTTGGATTTAGCCTTCCGGTAGTGTATCTGATCTGGATATTTGTTGTAGCTTCGCTTTACAGGCCCTGTTTGTGGTTTAAAACATATAAAACAAAGCACAATCAGTGGTGGTTAAAGTACATATAACTTAAGCATAAAATCATGGATACTATTCACGAAAACAACCCTTACTATTCAAGAACAGACGATACTATACTTCATGTTGACAATGCCGAATGGAAAAAGATCCTGCCGTCAGATCTTTATGCAGTGGCAAGGGAGCAGGCCACCGAAAGGGCCTTTACCGGACAATATTGGGATAGTGAAGACATTGGCGATTATTACTGTGCAGTTTGTGGTAACCATCTGTTTAAATCGGATGCTAAATTTGCAAGCAGTTGCGGATGGCCCAGCTTTTTTGAAGCTATAAAGCCAACAAGCGTAGTGTACAAAGAAGACAATACCTATGGTATGCGCAGGGTTGAAGTTACCTGTGGAAGGTGCGATTCGCATCTGGGACATATCTTTAACGATGGCCCGGCACCTACCTACAAGAGATTTTGCATGAATGGAATTGCCCTGGAGTTTGAACCTGGTAAACAAACTGTTTAACAGCAGAAAAATGTTGACAATTAACCCGGTGTACTAACAACGCCGGGTTCAACTTCTACCTCGTGGTGGACAATCCTTGCCCTCAAACCTTTAAGCCCTGAGACCCCTTGCAGGTCTTCAATGTCAAAAATCTCCATCCTGTCTTCCAATATCCCTTCCGCCTGCAGTATCGAAATGTACTTAATATATTCATCCTCTTCTGCATCGCTGGAATACACGATAGTAATCCTGCCTGCCTGGGTGATACGCTCTTTACTGTCTTTAATGAGTGCTTTGTCTATACGTTTTTTTACAATTTCAAAACGGGCATTATAGCTGCCATCCACATCAAATCGTTTCTCGTCCATCCTAAACCGGATCGAAATTTTGGAGTTGTATATGAGGATCAGGCTAGTTACTTCCAATGGATAAGGCAGCGCTGGCCGTTGGCGATGATGGGCATTTTCCATCTCACAGAGAACCCTAATTTGCCACAACCTAAGGTCATGCACCTTTTGCACGCTAAATTTCTTTCTAGGCGCGATGGAACGGCCAATGTATAAGTTATGCTCTACGCCATCAGTCTTAAACCTTTCATAGTAATGAGGAAAAATCAATTGGGCATCTAATTGCCTTTGATCTATGATTGACGCCATTTTCTCATTGATTGTTGCAATTGTCTCTTCATACTTACGGCGGTAGATATGAAAACGTCCCGTTGCCTTTTCAGTTTCTTTGAAATAGCGCTTGATAACAGGGACAACATTCTCCCCGGTCATGCTTTCAAACCTTTTATGAATATGGTTCTCAATGTATGCACTAATAAGCTGCTCAGTATTTGCTTTAAGGGGCAATGCAAGATCATTGATAAAAGCCATCAGTTGTAGTTCCTCTCTCATAAATGTACAGGAGCCGGGCTGCTGCTGAAGTTCTGCTAAGACATCAATTATTCCGATCAGCTGGCTCCGCAGGTCATTCTGTACACTGGAATTCCTCACATCCGACGATTCTTTGATATCAATCTGTCCGTAAAGCGGATAAACGTCCGAAAATACAATTTCATCAATGTCGGCACCAGTTCCTGAAGCTTTCTGAGTAATGGCCTTTATTGCTTCATCGCGAAATTTCCAGTAGACGCTGGTATGAACAGTAGTATATTTTTCCTGTATGAAAGCATGTACCTGGTTCTGCAAGTCGGCGACTAATCTGTCAAGAGAATCCGTCAAAAATGGCATTACCACCAACAATTTATTTGCATTGATACTGTTCAACTCCTTTACTTTTGAAGAGACAAGTTCAAGTACCCCTAACAGACGGCCATTTTTGACTACTGGTGCCAGAATGAAACTACGAATACCCTGTCCCAGTAAATGTTCCGCAAGTACACTGTCAGGATCAGATCTCAGGAATTCCTCAGTATCCGAAATTGCGAAAAAAACTTTTTCACTGATCAGGCTCCTGAATGAATTAGTGCACAACACCTCATCTTCATCGTTCTCCAATTCATCCGGCAAAATGAAACTATCAACTTTATGACCAAATTTGGCCGAGGCAAATTTACCTTCTTCCTGATCAAACACAGTAAAGCCGATTCGGATATCAGGTGTTCTGTATATAGACCTAAAGATGGATTCAACATTCGCGTGAAAGTTATCATGGTTTAATACGAGCAGTTGTTCTTTAAAAATAGATACAGCATTTTCAACAGTAGCATCGTAAAGGGTCATGATCGAAAAGCCCTTTAGTATCCAGCTTTGGGCCGGAAATTTCTCTTTCCATAATTCCAGATTATCATAATTATCAATCAGCAGATCAATATCATCCTGGCTAAGCATGACCGATTTTTCAGTAGGAAACACATCCAGGTAATCGGCATTGTACAAAAGGCGGTAATGTTTAATTACACCGTTTGCCATTGGGATATCGAAGAAAAATGGCTTTCCAAAATCCAGTCGTGTACCGTAAATTTCGTTCATGATGATGCAGCAGCTCATGACGTACGACTGATGTTCATCCAGATCGCGTATAGAGATGTCAAAATCTTCACCTGCATCTGCAATGATAGACTTGAAACGTTCAGTATGGTTAAATACCAGTTTCCTGAATGGCAAGCTGATGGCCTTAATTTCATTTTTAGTAAGGACTTCGGGAAAATAATCTTTTAACATTTCCCTGATCAGGTCTGCATTATCCTCTACCTGTTGAACATCGGTTACGCCTTCTGTCAGTTCAGGATGTTCTGCAATCCGGCCCAGTAACGTACGTGCTTCATCTGCACGCTGGCCAGTTTGACCTTCCGCTACTTTCTCCAGTTCTTCTACAATGTGACCAAAAGAAAGCTGGATTTTAAAAGGAGTTTCGAGATTGGTTGGCTGCTTCATAAATTAGGGGACTAACACCTAAAGTTAAGAAATTTATAGACAGACAGGCTATCTAAATCTCATTCCCGGAATCTATTTACCTTAAAATGGCTATTTGCTCAATTAGATAATGACAAGTGACCAATTTAGTGTTGGTCACCTGTCTCCCTGTCTGAATAGATGTCGCTGATAGTAATATTCATTTTAAGAATGTTCTGAATCAGGTCGTACACTACAGATACGTTGTTATTGGAGGTGTCAAGAAATTCAAACTCTTCCCATCCAGTCCCATAAAATCCACCGTCCATTGACATTTCTGCATCAACTTCACGATGGATGATCAGTTTGCACAAAAAGAAGAAAGCATTGGACGCAGTAAACGGGAGTTCCATCACAGCTGACGATATGCTGTCTTCAATTATTCCATCTGCGTAAAAGTAAAGATCACAATAGAGCTGACTTGCCAGTTCATGAATACGCTCGTCGCTGTATAACTCTTCGAGTTCAAACCCGTACATAATACGAAAGGTGTCAATAGCCTCATCAATATATTCGATACACTGATTGATAGCCTTGGAGATCTCATCATCCGAAGCAAGCAATAATTGGAAATATATTGCAGGGTCCAACTCATCATCGTCCAGTGAAAGTAAATCCGGCATATCGTCTTCTAATATCGCTTTGTACCCGTACTCAGCGAACTTGACGGTGGAAAAACTTAAAACATGGATCACAATAGGAATAATATCCTCTTCAGCGTATTTTACGACAGCCATAAACTCAATTATTATTCAAATATAATAATTATTTAGATGCAGTTTTCAATGCGGCCAGAACCTGGTCATCTACCTTACCAAACAGTGAAATACCCTTGGCACCATTTTTAAGTGCATATTGCATACCCAATTGCATTTCCTCAGGAGATTTAAAATCTGGCAGGTACAGTCCTGCATATAATGGAAACCTTCCATCCAAAAACCTCACGCCTTCAGCTACAGCATCACCAATCCATTCCACGGGCTCTTTGTAAAAGCCATGATATATCATTGGGCAAACACCACTGAGTTTCCAGTTTGTCCAGTCCTGGCGCACATTTCTACGGGCAACTTCAGGTGTTGGAAAAACAGCTGCTGTGATCTGCTTTTTATGCTTACCAGCAACTACTGCCAGTTTATTAACAATAGTGGTAATAGCGTTGTACCGGTACTGGCGCCACGACAGGCTTGCCTCTGGAAAAGCAATTGCATCCAGATCCTGTCCGCGGAATGCTTTGAATTTTTCCTTACATACGTTGCAGTAGCAATAATCATATTCAGGAAGTTCCTTTGTCTGTTCAATCTTATAATTCTCCCAAAGATTAACAGGCAGAATCACATCGCAATAACGTACGTAATCAAGGTGTATTCCATCTACATAGTCTTTACTCAGGATCTCCTGCACTTCATTTTCAAGGTAGGCCTGTACTTCTGGTTTTGAAGGGCATAACCAGCGGTAGTAATCTACATAAGGAGGGTGCTGAACACAGTTTTCGCCTTTCCGGTTTACGGCGTACCAGTCCGGATGGTCTTTCATTAAGGATTCAATTCTCCTGTTCATGGTCCACATCCAGCGGTGGGCTTCCAGTTTCTGCGCTTTAGCAGCCCTGAAATGCTTTTCGCTATCCTCTTCAAAAAAAATACCCCTTACCCCTGCTTCGTAATATTTCTTGTACAGCGCAGCCAGGTCTTCTTCTTTGTCAGAAAGATTTGGGTTTGTCCATACCCAGTGTTTCCATTTTTTATTTTCGGCCGCCGCCGGAATAACCGATGCATTTCCTGCGAGAGGAAGTACGGTAGCTGCGAGACCGGCTATGAGGCCGGATTTAACGAAATTTCTTCTGCTATTCATTACTTTACAATTTGGATCAATCCATCCTGGTTAATAGTTATTGTTGGCTGGCTGCTGCTTTTCACACTTAAAAGGAACTGATGGTTTGTAGCCTCCATGTCCAGTGTATTACTTTGACTGCCCAGCATAAATTCAGGCGTTATGCCAAGCTCTTTTAATGAAGCTGCATATCTTCCCTGTTTCTCCATATATTCTTTCTGGCGGTAATATACCAACCACAAATAATTTCTTTGTTTCTCAGCAAAAGGCAGTTCGATTGCCACTTCGCCGGTGCCCCTAGCAGCTGTACTGAAATTGAGGTAGCCCCAGCGTTCTGGGTAATGCATATTGATCAGCCCCTGTGGAGACCATACCCAGTTATGTTCAGGAAGAACTTTACCTGTAGCATCTGTGTTTTTTACGTATTTACCATGTTTTACAGTGGTTTCCCATTGTACGCGGGAAAAGTTTATTCTCCAAAAGTCGCCATTCTCAGGAGATTTCTTCAGATTGAGGTGCGTATATGGAATGGCCATTTCCACTGTCCAGCTTTTATCTTTATCTGAGGGATCATTTACAGTTCCCTGAACTTTAACACCAGAACGTACACCTGACTCCCAGCTGCTGAGACCGTCACCGCCACTTCGGTACGGTTTTGGAAGAAAGAGGTCCCACATCGTGTTGATCGCATTGACTTCCAATTCAAAATATTGGTGGGCGGTATTGACCGGATCAATAAAAACCTCAAAATCATTGTCCTGGAAAATTACTTCATCATGATTTTTTACATAAGCCCATATATTTGATTCTTTGACCTCAGCAGCAATATAAAGATAATCTTTATCCCAGATCATTTTACAACGGGTCTGCTGATAAGGAGCCGGCTGCTTATCTCCCTCAATATCCGTAAAGTCTGTTGTCCAATGTACACCAGACCACACCTTGTCATTTAAATCCCCATCAATAACCGGAGGCGTAGCAGCTATTGTTGCAGTATATTGTTTTGGAATGGTGAAAAGGTCATTTCCCTTAAATATATCCTGCCCGCGGGAGGTGCCGGCAATCAACATAGGGAGGCAGTAAAAAGATAAAACAGTGATCTTTTTCAATAAATTTGTAGGCTTAATTAAGGGATTGGTATACATTTAAAAGGATTTAGCATAAAATTATTCTCCATTTCCGTCCTATACGATTGGATCGTGAAAAGTAACAATTTTAGCCACTTTAGCACGAATTATCTCTAAAATAATACGACCATTTAACGATTTTTAACTTAATCGTTTCCCCGACATTAATTTATCTACGGCCTCCTTAAAGGAACCTGCACGCGTTACTTCACCAGAATTAATAAAATAGATTTCATCCGCATTTTCTATTGTATTTAAGCGATGGGCGATCACCACCAGCGTTGTTTCTTTTGGCAGGTTATCAAGGATCTGACCAAGAAGTTTCTCTGTAATGGTATCAATATTTGCTGTTGCTTCATCCAGGATGAGCAATTGAGGACGACGTAATACTGCCCGCATGAACGCAATCAGCTGTTTTTGTCCAATACTAAGGCTTTCAGCACCCGAAAGAACAGGCGTTTCCAACCCTTGCTCAAATGTAGTCAACAAGCCTTCCAGTTTTGCCTCCCTGAGAACTGCAAGAAATTGTTCATTTGAATACGTCTGATACTGCAAATTACTATAAAGAATATTTTCTTTAACCGTACCCGTAAACAGAAAAGGGTCCTGCAAAATAAAGCCAATCTTTTCTGCACGTTCTTCGGGGCTATAACTACGGATATCCTTACCCTTAAGCAAGACCATTCCCTGCAAAGGATCATATAAACGTGCCATTATGGAGGCAGTAGTGGTTTTACCGCCACCTGTTGGGCCTACCAGGGCATAAGTTTTGCCATGGTCCATAGAAAAACTAATATCATGCAGGATCTCGTATCCGCCGGGATAGCCAAAATGTACATTCCTGAATTCCAGCAGTGGTGCTTGTGGCGAAGCGGTAGTTTCATCAAAGATGGTAATGAGGTTATTGCTCAGGGAGAGGATCTGAGAAATCCTGTCCCATCCCGCAAGGGCCACCTGGAAACTTGTCCATAAGGACGCCAGCTGACGAAGGGGATTGTAAAAGTTGGTTGCGTATGACAGATAACTCACCAGCAGTCCTATGGTAAAATTACCCTGGGTAATCAGGTAAATTCCAAAAGACAATACGGTTAACTGTGCAATGGAAGAAAACAATCCGAATACGGGCAGGAAAATATTATTGGCCAGTCCCGCTGCCAGAGCCGTACGATAGTTCTCCTTGTTAACCAGGTCAAACCGTTTTCTAAAATAATCCCTGCGGTTAAAAGCGATGATTACTTTAAAGTTATTGAGGCTTTCCTGTATCTCGGCACTCATACCACCAGTGCTTTTCAGGTTTTGCGCATTTTTTTCTTTTACCCAGGGAGATATAACCCGGGTAAATATGAGGATAAACAAGGCTGGGACCAGCGTAGCCAAACCAAGTTCGACGTTAATAATCAGCAGAAAGATACCGGCCCCGATCATGGTGACAATACTCCCTATGAACTGCATGAGCGCCTGTGAAAAAAATTGGTTCAATTTATCAGTATCGTTATTTACCCTCGATATGAGGTCGCCAGCCTTATTTTCATTAAAAAAGGCCAGGGGCAGTTGCTGGATCTTATTGAAAATTGCATTACGTAAAGCGAAGATAATACGTTGTCCCACGCCCCCCATCAGATTCGTCTGGAAGTAACTGGAGATAAAAGCAATGATGTACATGCCCAGTAAGATCCCCGAGAAGACCAGCACCCCATGATATTGCCTTGTTTGGATATATTTATCAATTGTATGACCTATTAAATAAGGGCCAAGCAGGTTCAGCGTAGAATTCAGGAGAATGAAACAAACTGCCATCACCAGGTTCTTCCTCTCATTTTCTACCAGTTTCAAGAGGCTTTTTAATCCCGACCAGGTAGAATTTTTTCCTTGTCCTGCGGGCAGGCTGTTGAGGTTATAATTCATATTGACTTGTGCTTTGCTGGGAGTTAAAAATTTGTATATACTCTGGACTGTTGGCCATTAATTCTGCATGCGTCCCGGCGGCAAGCATCTCCCCCTGCATGAGCAAAATGATTTGTTCATAATGCGCAATGGCCGCAATTTTTTGTGTTACGGAAATCAGCGTAAGACCAGGATAGTTTTTTGTGATATTTTCAAGTATTTTCAGCTCTGTCTGGTTGTCTACCCGCGCCGTAAAATCATCAAGCAACAATACTTTGGGATTTACTGCCAGGGCGCGTGCCAGCATAATCCGTTGTTTTTGTCCCCCGGAAAGACTTAACCCACGTTCAGATATTTTGGTGTTCAGCCCACTGGGCAGCGCATCTACAAAATCTCTCAATTCTGCTGTAGCGATCGCTTTTTCAAGCGACTCGTCGGTTACCGTATCACTGAAGGCAATATTTTCGCGGATACTCATATTGAACATAATGCTATCCTGAAAAACAAAGCCTACCTGACCATGAAATGTTTCTGACTGATACTCGCTAATGGGCTGTCCGTCATAGAGAATCTGCCCTGCGCTCGCCGGAATTAATCCTGTAAGCAAGTACAGCAGTTGTGTTTTTCCAGCAGCCGTGGGTCCTATCACCGCTATTTTTGCTCCTGCAGTTACCTGGAAAGAGATATCTTTTAAGGTAGCCTTCTGCCCATTGTTGAGGCTGACATCCCGAACTTCAATCGCGCCCGAGATACTGCTGGTCAGCAGGCCCTTTTCAGGCAGCTCTTCAGTATCCAGAACTTCTCTGATCCTGTTGAACGATGCCGTCGCCTGCGCAATTACATTGCTCATAAAACCGATCACAAGAATTGGAAATATCAACAGCGCCAGATAGCTGTTAAAAGCAGCAAAATCGCCAATGGTCATGCTTCCTGAAATGACATAATGACCACCGAGAGCCAGAATAGTCAGGCCGGCCATATTTGCGGTGAAAACAATAATTGGAATTAGCCAGGCAAAAAGTCTCAGTATAGTTAGGCCAATATCTTTTGACTGTGTGCTTGCCTGAAAAAACTTTTCGTATTCCAGCTGCTGGGAATTGATCACCCTAATTAATGCAGAACCAAGAATACTTTCGTTGATGACCTTATTAAGCCAATCGATCACTTCCCTGCTTTTTTTAAATAATGCTTTGACTTTACGCAGCACCAGATAAAATGCACCTCCTATAATTGGAATAATCGCAATGGTGGTCAAAGCCAGTTTCCAGTTGATCCCGAGCAGCAATACACTTGCCCCAATGATGATAAAAATGGAAGATACTATTGATGCAATTGCCTGCGCAACAAATAGTTTTATGGCGTCTACATCAGAGGTGAGATTTGTCAGCAGTTTAGAAGGACCGGTTTTCTCAATAAAGGCAAAACTCTGGCCTGAAATTTTAACAGCTAGCCGCGTGCGTAAATCGCGCGCCACTTTTTCAGAAGTATAGGTTTGAACAACTCCCTGAAGATAAGTAAAGATGAAAATCACCAGCGCTACAGAACTAAACCGGACGATCATTGGTTGGTAAAAGAACTCACCTGCGTTAAATGCATCGATCCCCTGACCTATCAGCGTAGGTAACCACAAATTCAGTCCGTTGCTGATTAAGGCAAACAAAATAAGGAGGGCAACCATCACTGAGTATGGCTTGAGCAGGCTAAACACTCCCGGTGACTGCTTTTTCCCGGCATCAATTTGTTGTTTCATCGAAGATATTATTGCTATTAGCCTGGAAGACTATTCCCTTCATATATAGTATACAATAGTCTTCTGCTCAACAAACCCGTTAATGATAATTGTTGATCAGGTTGATGAAGGTATAAAATTTAATTAAATTTTGCCTTCATAAATATCAATCATCTCCCCGATTAGCCTCGCATGATCGCCTTCAAGGATAATACGGACATCGTCAATCGAGCCATCGTATTCATACATAGGAGTTTCAAGATCAGGATCCAGATCTCTTACTGAAACAGCTTTCCAGCGGTAGCCGTCCCTGAGAATTTCGCCAACGAGCCCTCCATGATAGAGCACCTTATAAACTGCTGATTCCTGAGGGTGTATATTGAGGTCAAATTTTTGACCGTCAAGGTTAACGATAATATTAAATGGGTCCATTTTGCGTGTTTATGGTGTAACAAAAGAATATACAGATTGTTCGGTAAACCTGTATTATAAGCCGACTGGCGCACAAGATTAATTGGCGCCCGAAAAGTAATTCAACACTCGGGGAAATCGATAACTATTTGTAGACTTCCTGCTCTTCGGTAAAATAAGTTTTTCTGCCACCGGTTTTTTTCATCTGAATAGGAACACCCGATGGGCTATGTGTCTTTTTAGGGTTGTGTATCTTCATAAAATCGCGTACTTCACCACTGATTAAACCGGGATGGCTATCGAAAATATGCTGAATAGCTGTTTCCAATACATGCCTGACTGCTTTAAAGAGACTTTTTGATTTAACTACAGGAATTTGATTTGCTATGGAAAACGGTGATATCCCCGCCTCCCACAGGATCTCATCGGCATATGCATTTCCAATTCCACGAATAATATGCTGATCTAAAAGAATATTCTTAATGACCGCTTTTTTGCTTCCTAAAAGTTGCTCAAAGAATTTTGCATCAACGTCTTTCGCCAGTGCATCCGGAGCATCATCCTCGGCAGGATTCAATGTGGCATGAGCCAGGCCACGGAAATCGGTAAGCGCAAGACCCGATCCGTCTTTAAATGTCAGCTGGATGATGGGATACTTTGGGACTTCATCATTTTTGACCAAATGAAGTTCACCATTAAGCATCAGGTGCATACTCAGTATTGTTTTGTTTCCGAATTGAAAATAAAGCTCTTTTCCAACGCGGTATATCTTCTCTATTTTATGTTTTTCAAGCGCTTCATTCAGTTCCTTTGCAGACACGTTCAGCTTTTTTGTATTTGTGGCTACAACCTCTTTGATTGACTTTCCAGCCAATTGACGGTTTAGGTTACGACTAAAAACTTCCAGATCGGGTAATTCAGGCATACGCTATTCTCTTTATTACGATAACCAGACTACGCAAAAAAAGTTTGGTTAACACATTTCTTTTTTGCGGACAGCATCCGCGTTACCCGATGCGATAAAGTTAATACTGCGCACACAGTTAAAAGACGCCGAATTTCGCGGAAGTAATAACTCTGTAAAAACACAGCCAAATTTGTAAAAGAAATGATGGAGACATTTATATATCCCACTAATTTAGTATATTAGGATTAATCATAAAGATGCTCTCACCTATCATTTTTTTGGTTCTGGTCTTCGAAATGCTTGTTAAAGCTGCGCGGTAACAAGCAGAATTCAAATGACCTCTGAATAAACCTTATGAAAAATATAAATGTTCATAAATGAAAAAATTGATAGTTCAAGACACGAATGCGGATTTACTAGAAACGATGACCATTATTTTGGAAGATGCAGGATATAAGGTTGTGGCACTACGGCAATACAAAGATGTATTTCCTAAAATCGAAAATTTTCAACCTCATTTAATTTTACTCGATTTCAGACTTTCAGGGGAGGACGCAGTATCGACCTGCAAGGAAATCAAAAAAACATATCCCGACCTTGCGGTACTGGCCATGAGTTGCAGTGTATTCATTGAGCAAGAGTATCTGCAGGCTGGATTTGATGACTTTATTGCCAAACCATTTGACATCGATCACCTGTTCACTGTTCTGAAAAAATATAGCTCCCCTTTCTAATATCTCCATGATCATCCTGCCTTGAATTACTTTGTGTAATTTTGAATAAACCAATATAAATCGCTATGAAGCAACTCTTAGTTTTTCCGGTAATAATAATTATTGCTATGACATCATCCTGCAGTAATGACAACAAAAAAGCTGATAACCAAACAAAGGAAACATTAAATCCTTTTTCGAACTATAGTACACTGGAATACCAGACTCCGGCATTCGACAAAATAAAAGATGCAGATTTTGAGCCTGCGCTTGAAGAAGGGATGAAAATCCAGCACGATGAAATGCAGAAGATTGCCGAAAACACAGCAGCACCGACGTTCGAAAATACAATCGTGGAAATGGAAAAAAGCGGGCAAATGCTTACGCGCGCCAATTATGTTTTCGACCTCATGACCGCTGCCAATACTAATCCCGGACTACAAAAGCTTCAGGAACAAATGGCTCCTAAACAAGCTGCCCACAGGGACGCGATCTTCCTCAATTCCAAATTATTTAAACGTGTTGAAACCATATATCAAACCAGAGCGACACTGAAAGCCGATGCAGAATCAAAACGGCTGATCGATTACTATTACCAATCCTTTGTACTTGCGGGATCAAAATTATCTGATGCAGATAAAATGCTGCTAAAAAAACTTAACGAAGAAGAAGCGCTGCTGAGTGCCAAATTTTCTAACCAGTTGCTGGCCGCCAACAAGGCAGGATCACTTGTCATTTCAGATGAAAAAGAACTGGCAGGTCTGCCTGCAGGCGAAATGGACGCCGCCGCACAGAATGCAAAGGCGAACAAGTTAAATGGAAAGTGGCTGATATCCCTTCAAAATACTACACAACAGCCCGACCTTCAATCACTCAGCAACCGTGCCACCCGGGAAAGGCTATTTAGTTCTTCATGGAACAGAACAGAAAACGAAGGTGCTAATGATACCAGGGTTACCATATCCAAAATAGCTAAGTTGCGGGCAGATAAAGCCAGGTTATTGGGATTTCCTAATTATGCCACCTGGAAATTACAGGATCAGATGGCAAAAACGCCTGCCGCAGTGGAAACATTTTTTGCCAGGCTTGTACCTTCTGCCACAGCAAAGGCAAAGGCTGAATCTGCTGATATCCAACAACAAATAAACCTTGAAAAAGCAGGTTTTAAAGTTGAGCCATGGGATTGGAATTATTACGCTGAAAAAGTGAGGAAACTAAAATATGATTTAGATGAAAGCCAGGTCAAACCTTATTTTGAATTGAACAAAGTTTTGGAAAAGGGGGTATTTTATGCGGCTACCGAACTCTATGGAATCAGCTTCAAAGAGCGTAAAGACCTGCCAGTATACCACAAAGATGTAAAGGTTTATGAGGTTTTCGATAAAGACAATACTAAAATGGGATTGTTTTATTGCGATTACTTCAAAAGGGACAATAAAAACGGCGGAGCCTGGATGTCTAACCTGGTAGGCCAATCTAAACTAATGGGTACATTACCCGTGATTTACAATGTTTGTAATTTCACGAAGCCGGCTACGGGTCAGCCGGCGTTGATCAGCTTTGATGACGTGATTACCATGTTTCATGAATTTGGACACGGGTTACATGGCCTCTTTGCCAGTCAGCAATACCCAAGCCTGTCCGGGACTAATGTAGCAAGGGATTTTGTTGAGTTCCCCTCCCAATTTAACGAACATTGGGCACTTGATCCAAAAATCCTGAATAACTATGCCCTGCATTATAAAACTGGTCAAAAAATACCACAGCTTTTGGTAGATAAAATTAAAAAAGCAGGAACTTTCAACCAGGGTTACAAGTTGACGGAATTGCTGGCGGCTGCCTCGCTGGACATGGCATGGCACCAATTGCCGGCATCGGATGCGCTGCATCAAACTGACGAGTTTGAAAGTGCAGCACTTAAAAAACTACAGCTCTCACTTTCGGAAGTGCCTCCACGTTACCGTACAAGCTATTTCTCGCACATATGGGGTGGCGGCTATGCCGCCGGGTACTACGCATATTTGTGGACTGAAATGCTGGATGATGATGCTTATTCCTGGTTTGAAGAAAACGGGGGCTTAACCCGTTCAAATGGCCAACGCTTTAGGGATATGATCCTATCAAAAGGAAACACATTGGAATACGGAAAGATGTTCCGCGATTTCAGAGGACATGATCCAAGAATAGAACCTATGGAAATTAACAGAGGACTAAAATAAATGACAGGGAAGTATCATTTAGTGCTATTGATAAAAGCAGAGGCATGACGTATGCAAACGTCATGACCCCCGCCCCAACAGGCTTGAACAAACAACACCTAAACCACCTGTTTATACTATTGCTTTCTCAGCAATTCCTCAAGATTTAAATTGAAATCCGGAAATAATGTTGACAATGAACCACCAGTATACATATTGACGCCAGCAGACTGGAATTTGCCTTTTTCGTTCAATACATATACAAACAAGTGCTTTCGTTTGGGGTTTACAATCCAATATTCTTTTACACCTGCATCTTCATAGACTTTATATTTGTCAATCAGTTCTCTCCAGTTATTACCACTGGAGAGAACTTCTACCACAATGTCAGGCGTACCAACGCATCCGCGCTCGTCCAGTTTTTCGGGATCGCAAACCACACAGATATCTGGTCGGACTACAGTTACAATTTCTGCATCACCGGATGATAAATGCGGGAGCCTGACATCAAACGGCGCAATAAAAACTTCCGCCTCCTTTTCGGTTAAATAACAGTGCAACTTTGCGAAAATCAGCCCGCACCATCGCTGGTGCGTAAGCGAGGGCGCCGGAGACATCCTGAATACCCTTCCGCCTATCAGTTCAACACTGTCCTCAAAACGCAGGGTAAAGTAATCAGCATAACTATAGGAACCGGAGCAGTCTGGTTCGCTCACATGGCTTACCGGGAAGATATCATCCTCGATAGCTTCATATAATTTGTTCTTTAATTGCTGATATTTTTCGTTTACTGAAGATTTCTCATCCATAGCTATAATTTAATTTTTAGTAAACTTAACACCTCGGATGCATTAATAAAAACATTTGTTTTGCTCAAAAGAAACAAAATATTTGAATCAAAGCAGATAGTTGAAATACCAATGTATAATTTAACTGATGTTAAACATTGTTAAAATTTATCTCAAAAAAATTCCATTAATTACTTTAGGGAAATATAAACCACAAAATTCTATACCACCGCAACCCTTTATGAAGAAAACTGTTACTTTATTTCTATGGATATTTAACTTAAGCGGACTTTGTGAAGTATACGCTCAGGATTCTATTGGGAGGAGAAAAGACATTGTTCCCCAACCCGATATTACACAACTGAATACCATTGATATCAGAGGAAAAAAACCACTGGTAGAAGTGAAAAATGGTAAAATCATTTTGAACATTGCCAACAGCATACTTGCTACTGGCAATACCGTTATGCAGATACTGGCCCGGGCGCCAGGTATCACTGTGGATCAGGATGGACATATCAGCATGAGGGGAAAAAGTGGTGTCAACGTAATGATCAATGGAAAATCCACTTATTTATCTGCAGAACAGCTGGCAAATTTTCTGCGTTCTATGAATGGGAATACTATAGAAAGCATCGAATTGATGACGCAGCCCTCCTCGAGGTATGAGGCTTCTGGCAGTGCTGGAATAATCAATATCAAATTGAAAAAGGCAAATGGTTACGGTACCAACGGCAGTATCACTGCCGGCTTTGGCTATGGCAGGTTACATAAAGCCAATGGGGGTATCACTTTCAACCATAAGGTAAAGCACTTTAATATTTATGGTAACTATGATTATACCAATACCAAAGAATTTGAAGAGTTGAAATTGAAGCGGAGTAATACGAACGCGGGCGAATCGACCTTCTTTGATCAGCATACCTACGATGTAACTCAAAGAAATAACAACACCTATAAAGCCGGCATCGATTATGCTATCAATGATAGAAATACTCTCGGAATAGTTTTCAGCGGCCATGATAACAAGAATACCATACAAACTGAAAACAGTACCCGGATAGGAAAATCTCCGTTGGCAGCAGATTCTACCATACTGGCTGTAAACCCGGGTAAAAGTTATTACCGTCACCAGTCGTATAACCTTAATTATAAGACATTAATTGACACTTCAGGTCAGGAAATTAATGCTGATATTGCCTATTCGGTATTCAGCAACAGTAATGACATCGTTTACAACAACTATTTTTACAATCCCGCAGGTACTGAATTTAAGATACCTGTCATTTACAGGAATGCAACGCCTTCGGCAATAAAAATCTGGTCGGGAAAGGTAGATTACGTACTTCCCCTTACTGCAAAATCGAAACTTGAGACAGGACTAAAAAGCAGTTATGTCCATACGGACAACAATTTGATATTTGAGAACTACAGCCAGGACTTCTGGAAAAACGATCCATACAGGAGCAACCAGTTTATCTATACAGAATATGTTAACGCAGCATATGCCAATTTCAGCAAGGAGTTTGCTTCAACCTCATTACAATTAGGTCTGCGTGCTGAACTCACCAGTTCTGATGGAAACTCACCTACCCTGCAAAACAGGGTAAAGCGAAATTATTTTGATCTCTTTCCAAACCTTTCTTTAAGTCATAAATTTTCGGAAGAACATGAGGGCGGAATTTCCTATAGCAGAAGAATTGACAGACCGGACTACCATTCGTTAAATCCTTTTGTCTATTTTAACGATCTCTTTACTTATTACCAGGGTAATCCGCTGTTAAAACCTCAATACACCAATAGTCTTGAACTTACTTACGGCTACCACAAAAAACTAAACTTTACGCTTGGGTATAGTCATACCAAAGATGTGATCAGTACCACATTGGTTACCGATACGGTGCGAAAAACACTTTATATTAACGATCAAAACCTGGCATCGCAACATACCTACAACCTAAATGTAAATATGCCCGTTGCAATTACCAGATGGTGGAACGCTACAAACAATGCAACGTTTTATTACACCAGTTTCGATTCTCCAGATTTGATGGGCACCGCTTTTCATAGCGGTAAAGCAACTTACCTTCTTAATACGACCCAATCCTTTAGTATTTCAAAATCAATAAATGCTGAAGCCTCGGCCAATTATCAATCAGCACAAGTATACGGCACCTATGCGGTCAAACCATTATACAGCGTGGACCTGGGTATAAGCAATTCTTTTGCAGACAATAGGGCCAGCATCAGGATTGCAGCAAACGATATATTTAATTTGGCGAAAGCAAGAATCAGCAGTGCAATTGCTTTACAGGACTATCAATTGATACAAAAACAGGAAAGCAGGATTTTCAGGATCACATTCAGCTATAATTTTGGTAGCAATCTCATTAAAACAGGAAAGGCCAAAAAAAATGCGGCCGATGAGGAACAACGACGTGTAAAATCCGGCAATTGAGCCGCTAAATAGAATCCAAAAAAAAATTAAAAAAAACACATATGTACACAATAATATGATCTTTTGAACGCTTATGTATGTGAGAGCGTTAATTAGATGGCGGGGATGATTCGAAAGGATTATCCCCGCTTCTTTTTTTGATCCTTTTTCGTCAAATCCATTGGTTTAGGATCAACACCCCAACCAGGCCCATAACTGAGATCAGACTTTCCATCATTGTCCATGTTTTGAATGTGTCCTTTAGACTTAGGTTAAAGTATTCTTTAAACATCCAGAATCCGGTATCATTTACATGAGATAACATTAAACTTCCAGCACCAACCGCCAACACCATCAGTTCTGGCGAGGCCCCTGCGGTTATAAAAGGAATTACCATCCCTGACGCTGTCAGCGCGGCAACGGTAGCCGATCCCAGGGTGACGCGTAACAGTGCAGCAATCAGCCAGCCAAGCAGAAGTGGTGAAACCGAAAGGCCTGCAGTGAGCAATTTGACCTCCTCTCCGATGCCACTATCCACCAAAATCTGTTTAAAAGCACCACCCGCAGCAATAATTAAAATAATCATAGCTATGTTTTTAACCCCTTCTGCACAGGATTCCATAGCTTTTTCTATAGGAATACGCTGAATTAACACAGTGATAATAATTGCTAATAGCAAGGCTACGGTGGGATCTGCGATGAAGGCAAATATATTTATAGCGAGCCGACCTGAAGATAAGAAGCCACCAATTGTGCCTAAGGCAATAAAAAATATGGGAGAAAGGGCCGTGATAAAACTTTCCCATGCGGAGGGCAGTCCTGTTTCTTCGACCAGGCCCGTATTTTCGGCAACTGGGTCACGATGCGGAACCCTGATGATCAACCTTGAAAAAAATATTCCGGCGATGATGGCTATAGGTATGCTCAGCACAAGCCCATAAATTAATACCCTTCCGATATCGGCATGAAAAATACCGGCCAGGGCTACAGGCCCTGGATGAGGCGGCAGAAATCCATGCGTAACAGAAAGGGCCGCTGCCATAGGGATTCCAACATACAGTTTTGGCAGCTTTGCAGCCGAGGCGATGCTGAAGACTAAAGGAATAAGCACTACAAACCCGGCGTTATAAAAAAGGGGTATCCCTACCAGTATGCCGGTAAGTAATACTGCCCATTGTATATTTTCCACGCCAAAAAGCCTGATCAGTACAAATACGATTTTTCTGGCGGCACCACTGTCTTCAGCAAGTTTTCCTACCATCGCACCAAGCGCAAGCACCATCACCATTCCGCCAAGGGTGCTTCCTATTCCATTAGTAACGGCACCCATTACTTTCTGGACGGGTAACCCAAGCATCAAACCGGTGAGCACCGATACAATTAACAGGGACAACATGGGGTTTACTTTTTTGAGGATCAGGATCAGCAGAATTATAATTCCGGCAAGTACATATAGTAAATCCATTGAATAAATATTTGGTTTAGGGTAACCGTAAATTACTAAATGCATTTGTGAAATTGAAGGCAAACTTGATAAAGGAGAAAAAGATTTCATGTGAGGTAGAAGGGATGATCTATACGGCAGCCCTGACCTTGTTTACGCAACCAACGTTCATAATTTTTGCGTCATAAAAAGCTAAGTACTCAAAAATAGGCCCGCTTATGTTTTAAAAGCAACACTATTGCCTTTACATTTGCGCCATGAAATCATCTACCAAACATGAAAGATTAGATCATCTAGGCATTGTTGCATCTGTTGCTTGCGCAATTCATTGCGCAGCACTGCCTTTGATCATTACAATACTGCCACTGGTAGGCCTGGAAGTACTGGCTAATGTTTGGGTAGAAATATCTATGATCTGTCTTTCCCTTGTGGTGGGCATATACTCGCTGAGCACCTCCTACCCGCGGCATAAAAAAATACAGCCAATACTTATTTTGACAGCCGGTTTTATTCTAATTGCAGCAGGGCATTTTCTTCTGGAAAACCTGGAAGCTATAATTGTCCCGCTGGGTGGTTTTACTATTGCCGCTGCGCATCTGATCAACTGGAAATATGGACGTATTTGCAAACACCAATAAATCAACTAATCCAGCACACTAAAAGTTTTATCTCAGAGCCAGTTACAACCTCCCTGTAAAAGTTAGTATAAAAAAAAGGGCAACCCAAGCGGGATACCCTTTCAAAATACTTTTTATTTGTTTAACCTATTCTACGATTGCCCTGAACATCAACGCACCTACAGTTAAATTAGTACGGCTATCTATCAATATTGCCGATCCATTTGCTTTATTCTCTGAATACAGATCATACGCCAGTTCATCAGCAGTTTTAATTACTACCCGGCCAATGTCGTTTAGTTTGAATTCAAACGCATCTTCTTTTGCCAGGGTATTGATATCCACCTTGTACATAATTTCCCTCACCTTACACTTTGTCAGTTTACTATTGTGCTGCAGGAGATAGGTGATAGAGTCATCCATCGGCTTATTGTCCATCCAGCACAGGTCGGCCTCAATCAATTGCGAACTTTGCGGTAAATGTGCTGAATTGACCAATACGTCACCCCTGCTGATATCAATATTATCTTTAAGATGCAAAGTTACAGACATACCTGCAAATACTTCTTCTGGTGTTTGTTCGAACACCTCAATCCTGTCAATGACAGAGCTGCTCCCGGATGGTAATACAGTCACTTTATCATTCACTTTAAAGGTTCCGCTCAATATCCTTCCCGCGTAACCTCTATAATCATGAAGTTCATCAGTCTGAGGTCTGATAACCCATTGTACAGGCATCCTTGCAAAATCAGAAGTCTGATTACCAGTTACTTCCACAGTTTCTAGAAAATCCAGGAGACTTGTGCCAGTATACCAGGGCATGTTCTGTGACAGGTTTACAATATTATCTCCCCTTAGCGCGCTTACAGGAATGAATGTCACATCATTCAGGTTTAAATTGGCGGCGAGTGCTTTATATTTTTCTGTGATGTTGTTGTACACTTCTTCACTGTAACCTTCCATATCCATTTTATTGATACAGATCACCACATGGCTTACACCCAGCAACGAAACAAGATAAGAATGCCTTATGGTCTGTTCCACTACACCATTCCTGGCATCAATTAAAATGATTGCAAGGTTTGCTGTTGAGGCACCGGTAACCATATTACGGGTATACTGGATATGTCCAGGTGTATCTGCAATAATAAATTTACGCTTTTCCGTCTGGAAATATTTGTAGGCTACATCAATCGTAATTCCCTGTTCACGTTCTGCACGCAGACCATCAGTTAAAATGGCCAGGTCAATTGAACCGTCATCATTTTTGCGGTTGGAATTTTGAAGTGCCTCCAGCTGGTCGGCCAGGATTGAACCAGTATCATATAATAAACGTCCGATCAGGGTACTTTTTCCGTCGTCTACGCTTCCTGCAGTAAAAAATTTGAGTATGTTCATTAAAAGTATCCTCCTTTTTTGCGGTCTTCCATTGCTGCTTCCGATACTTTATCGTCGAGACGGGCACCACGTTC
>Ga0247815_10000341_pt1 | contig 37689 bp, 48 predicted proteins | sample UWRJL194509B1_FD_181014 | JGI IMG/M metagenome (GOLD analysis project Ga0247815, IMG submission 181014) | Plant litter microbial communities from Arlington Agricultural Research Station in Wisconsin, United States - UWRJ-L194-509B-1 | ecosystem: Environmental > Terrestrial > Plant litter >...
GAAACTACCGTTTTTTATAAAATTGTTATTCTCAGCGCTATGCCAGTTACCTGTTTTAGCATCTAGGTTCCATGAACTTAACGAATTAAAATAAGGTGTACTGCCATCAAACGATATCGGGCACCACTGATTATATCCCAATCCGTTTCCGGCAAAATCTGCCCAGCGGTCACCACAGTAAACCACTGTTTCTCTATCACTGCCTTTTATCGTTACGAAAAAACCGGTCTGCGAAACATGCGCGAAATCTGCTGAAGCCCCATCCATTACCAGCATATGATTGTTGGGCAGATAAGGTCCCCTGATATTATCAGCAACCAGGTAATAGGCAAAAGAACCATCCCATCCGTAAATATTTGACGCACACATATAATACTTACCCTGATACTTGAACAGGCAATTCCCTTCCCTGCTTTCTCCCTGAAAAACCATGGTGCAGTCCAGCAAATTGACTTTTCCATCCTTTATCCCAATTTCCGAAACATAAATCTTGCTTCGCCCCCTTCCATAGGAATAAATCAGATAGGACTTACCAGTATCTTCGTCAGTAAAAACAGTCTGATCGCCCGTGTTGCTGGTCCCGATCATCTGCTGCATATTAATTTTCTGGTGCCATTTGAACTGGCCGGTCGGCGAATCAGCCAGGGTGATCAGTACCTCTTTATCATGCTGAACAAACATGGCGTATTTTTTTAAATCTTTGATATATGCTACGCCCAGCCGGCCTACCCATGTTTTACCCGACTGGTTCACGCTGTCTTTGCTAAGCACATCAGCTTCAAACTTCCAGTTTACCAGATCCGTGGAGCTGTAACAGGTTACCGCTTCGAATGTAGAGGTAGTTTGGGTAACAGAGGGATTATTTCTATAGGTATCTGCTTCAACATAATGAACCCCATACCAGAAGTATTTTAGTACGCCCGTAACCGGATCAGGAAACCTGAAAATACCCCCACCCTGGCTATTTAGAGGGCTGCCGTCTTTTGTATTCCAGAAGATATCATTTTTGATGTTTTTAGTCTGTGCGCCAGCGGTACCGGAATTAGTGCAGATCACTATAGTAATAACTAATAGTAGCAGGACAGGAAAGAGATAGGATTGTCTATTAAAGTATTTCATTGATTAATAATAGCAATAATAAGGGAAAGATCACTCTTTGCTGATCAGTAAAATTAACCGAAAATAGAAAATATGCAATTTGTTAGCTATAGTAATCAATGGCGAAAATATCAGGATGATTTCTGCCGCAGCTTTGCTGTAGGTTTGCTTTGGATGGGTGCCCTATGCCTGCCCTTAAAGTCCATCCTGAGTGCCCATATTTGCTAGAAAAATTGGGCATGCACTGGACAGCCATAGGGCTGCAGCAGCGCAGTTACCCAAAGCAAACCTATAGCGAACTCACACATTATCCCCGATAGCTTTAAAATTACAAGCATATAAAACGCTGTAGAATTAACAGATCAATCGCTTATTTCCTTACATCAATTTTTAATCTTGTTATGGATCACCAATAATTATCTTACATTTGTATCGTGCACGACATAATCGCACAAGACTCAATAAAACTATAAAACCAATAAAATGAAAGCATTATATCAAACTACTGTTGAAGTAACAGGCGGAAGAAATGGAAAAGTTAAAAGTGAAGACGGTATCCTTGAACTGGAAGTCCGCATGCCAAAAGAATTAGGGGGTACAGGTGGTTATACTAATCCGGAACAACTGTTTGCAGCCGGCTATGCATCTTGTTTTGACAGTGCACTGAATTTGATCATGAACCAGGAAAAAGTTAAACCTGAAGCTCCTTCTACGGTAAAGGCTACAGTTGCTTTGAGTGCTAATGGTGCCGGAGGATTTGTTTTAGCTGTTGCGTTAAATGTACATATACCTGGACTGGAAAAAGAGGAAGCACAAAAACTAGTAGATAAAGCACATTTGATCTGTCCTTATTCTAATGCGACGCGCGGCAATATTGATGTGCAGTTAACTATCATTTAGTTTGTATCTCCAACATTTATCTAAAACAAAATTATGAAAACAACCAGCACCATCCAAAATGTAATGAGAGTAGTACTAGGGTCTTTTATGATTCTGGCAGCAATCGGGCATTTCACCTTTCAAAGAGCGGATTTCCAGGCACAGGTTCCGAACTGGATACCTATTCCAAAAGACATGGTAGTTATCTTATCCGGGGTCGTAGAAATATCACTGGGACTGGCGATGATCTTCTGGACAAAACAAAAGATAAAAGTGGGAATTGCACTGGCTATATTTTATGTATTAATATTCCCTGGTAATATAGCGCAGTATTTGAATGGAACTGCTGCATTTGGATTGGATACGGATAAAGCAAGGCTGATCAGGTTGTTCTTTCAGCCGGTGCTTATCGTTTGGGCATTGTGGTCTACTGGTGTATTTTCTTACATTCGCAAAAGAAAATAATCATAAGCTGTTTAATGAAGCCTGCAGGGATTGACAGTTTTGATCACAAAAACTATCAAAGCCTATGCAAGCTTCATTAATTGTAAAACCAATATCTGTTCGATGAAAAAAAACGACTTCTTAAAACTGGAAAACCAATTGTGTTTTCCTCTTTATGCAGCTTCAAGACTGGTGACCAAATGTTACCAACCTCTTTTAGACGAATTAGATTTGACATATCCACAGTATTTAGTTTTACTGGTTTTATGGGAAACTGATGCTGTAAGCCTTAAAGTGGTTTCAGAAAAGCTTCATTTACAATCCAATACCCTAACTCCCCTATTGAAACGAATGGAAGAAACGGGGCTGATCAATCGTACCCGCTCTCAGCATGATGAACGCAGCATAATTATCTCATTAACGGAAAAAGGTAAACTGCTGAAGTTAAAAGCACCAAAAATTCATAATTTACTGGCAAATAATGTTGGAATTACGTTAGAGGAAGCAGAACAGTTGCATAGCTTGTTATACAAATTGATAGGACACCTCAATGTATAGGTTTGCAATAGAACAGCAATTGATATCAAATAGACCTGATTTAGGCGGTAATTTTCAAAAACAGCTTTCAGTTCCGTATTCACTTATTTAAACCTCTTACAGGTAATATCAGAAATTAGAACAGCAGAAAACGTGTATCGTTACTTTGCCTTTTCAAAGATAAACTTCACATGCTGATAGTCGATAGGAACTCTTTTTTTGAAAAACGTCATATTCATATAGATTTCCATATCACCTACCCCCATAATCAATTTTGAATCTTTTCTAAGTATTGAAATTGGAATTCTTTCCCATTTCGGAATTCCATAATGCTGAAAATAGTAGGTGCCTTTTAAGGTATCACCTTTAATAATTCCATTTACATCCCCGGAATCTTTGTACAGGCTATTGTAACTGATTTCAAGTTGCCCGTCGAACGCCTTCTCCCCCAATTGGATATTTAGCCTTGCTGTATCATTCTTATCAATAGCATGATACATGACTTTATTTGGTTTCTCCATACTGTCACCTTCAGTACCAGCGCACGCGCTTAGTAGGATCGAAAATTCCAGAAGTACACTTTTTTAATTCCACTTATACCATTTTCACCTGATTTATTTAAGGGGTGTTTAAACCGTCTTAAATATGTTTTAAATCAAATGACAAGACTCGTTTTATCAAAAAATAAATTGCAAAAATAGAATGGATGATTTAGATTTTATTCGATACAAAGGCACTTCTAAGCCACACATTAAACGATCTTTTTTTTATTATGCTAGAGTATCCATTAATAGGAAACCTCAATATATAAGTTAATATAAACCCCCGTTGAATCTATGTTTAACGGGGGTTTATTACTGATTTTAGTAAAATACTTGTTTACCAGCTCATTCCTACACCTTGCCCCATATAGATACCGTTTACATATTTTCGTGTCTCTGGGTTTCCTGATGATATATATTCATATCCGGTCATAGGAGTCATACCATTAACTTTTATACCACCTGTGACTGATAATGCGCCAGTAACCTGTAATTCTTTGAGTTTAGTCATGCCATTGACTTCCAAAGCTGTTCCTGAAGCAGGAGCAGATAAGTAAGCTGCATGTGTGGCATTGCCCAAAGCTTCAATATGCATTACCGCCTGAACGCCATCAACGCCACGATATCTGCCATCAGATGCAATGTAAAGTCCTTTAGGGTCTATTTTGCTACCAACAAGCCTTGTAAGTGGAATCCCTTCCCAGCTTTGAGTCACAGGGTTCCAGTAACTACCGCTGTTAAACACGTTATTAAGACTAATAGAAGCATCTGAAGACTTGAAAGCCATTGGAGCAACAACACCAGCACCTGGGTACTCAAAAGAATTAGGACTTAAAAGACCATCAGAGGTGATCAGCCAGCCTCCAATATTTCCATTCACTGCTTTCAGATTGGTTACAGAAATATTTAAAGCTTCTATCTGTGCAGCAGTGATGTACCCAGCATTGATGATATTAGCCCATATACCCGCTGCATTCAATAACGTTGTCCTAATCATACCCTTATCAATAATCGTGTCTCCCAGCTGAGAAAACAACACGAATTCCTGATAAGCAAGCGGTTTTAAAGCAGCCGTTAAGTTGTCATATATTAGTTTTGCATTGGCAACCGCATCTTGATAGGCTTGTGCCGCCTTATTGCTTGCATCAGCTGCTGCTGCTAGTTGCGCCTCCGTCGATGCTGCGTTAGCTTTGATCACAGCATATGCATTTGAAGCCTCAACCGCACTGTTGTAAGCAGATGTTGCCCTACTTTCAGCATCTGTCTGTGCTGCACTAATAGCACTAGCCTTTGCGATATTGGCTTCACTCTTAGCTATGGCCTCAGCAAATTCGTTAGCTGCAACAACCCCCGCTAAAGCATCATTTGATTGATTTAAGCCAGTGTCTGCTGTGATCTGGGCTGCAAGTGCATTCGCATTAGCTAAAGCTGCTTGATTATCGGTATCTGCCACATCTTTGACCACACCACCAGACCCTTTGAATGTGAGTTTTCCAAATATTTCGCCAGTGTCTAAATTCCAGGATGATTGATAACCTTCGATTATTCCGGTTTTTATCCTGCGTCCACTGATTGATGTTATCCCATAAGTCATAGCAACATCCCTTACCCCGTTTTTAGCAGGGGAAACAACACCCAGCAAGAAACTATATTGCCCTGGCACGTCTTCCAGCTTCACCTGATCAGGGGTGATAATGAACTCTCCAACCAGGGCAATCTTTGAACACCTGGCATAAATGTAGTAAAGCGTATTGCTCAGCAAGTCGGATTTTGTAACTCCTTGCATATTCCAAATTGATCCTAACCCAGCAATCTCAATTTCCAGGTGGATCAACTGACCCCCTGTAATATTGATACTGTTGCTATTGTTAAGAAAGTTATCAGTTACTACAACTTCATTCAACAGCAGATTTTGAGACTTGATACCAAATATACCCAGAGCAGCTGTGATGACTCCAACATTAATTTTAGTGCTATCGAATAGCCCATCAGTATCGAAAATACTATTTTCCAGAACCCGCAGAACAAACGTCGCTCTCCTTGCTGCTGCGACGTTCATTTTTGAAATGGCACTAAACTGCTTGGTGCTTTCAATTGCATTCGCTACTAGTCTTTCCTGTAGGTTGTAAGGCACAAAAGTTGAAATTACCGCCACCACATCCCCAGGATTTACCCGTGGATATGTTAAGCCCGTAATCCTTAATGAATCATGGATAAGATTATTATCAGGATTAACGACATTCACCTTATCTCCGATTTTCAAAATCAAACCATTATCCCTAATGTACTTCTGATCAATTTCAAGCGTATATAAGACCTTTGGCAGGTTGTTCTGCATAAGAAACTCTAATGTCTTAGCCTTCAATAGTGCTTCATTAGCGGTGACATACGAAGCAGGCATCCTGAAATCCAACAGCACATAAGTATCTCCAACTTCAGGAACACTATTTGCATTAGGTAAGACATATCCATCAGAATCCTTGGATTCCAAAAAGAAAATGGTCTTGGTGACGTGATCATAGCTTTTAATATCAAACTCCTGGTTCATCAGTGCACCTGACGTAAACATGATCTTAGCGGTTACACCTTCTTGATAATGCTCAGCCAAATTAAAATCTATCGTTGTATCAACTACAGAATGTGCATTTACCGTAGTTGTAACTGCTGTGATCGAACTTGTCCGTTTGGGAAAAATATCTGCGTTTTCATATTTACCTGCCCGAACTTTGAATCTATCAACATTACTTTCCAAGAATCTTTCTTCAAAAACGAGCTTTTTAGAGCCGTTCCGATAGGTGTAATCAATGTTTCTTGTGCCACCATAACCGTAAGCCCTGGTGATTACTTCGCTATTGTCTGATCCTTCCAACGTTAGTTTATACAACCCTTTCTGTTCACCCACTTCAAAGGTAAGCCCCGTATCACGCCCCATTGTTTTAACCAGGTTAAGCTCCTTGCCTTTCAAATAATATTCAAAGGAGCATTTCTGCGCAATCTTAGTTAACGCTGAAAGATGGGTATCACCAGCATATTCAATTAATACGGGTTCACTTACATCAACAATACCTACAGTGTAACCAGGATCATCTACATTCAAAGATTCCACCAGCAATGCTATATGACGATCTGCTGTAGCATAGAGAGGGAACTCATCCGCCCCCTCAAATTTCATGAACTCATGTTTTAATGATTCTGCCTGTGAATCAAACTTTATTTGATAGCTGTAATTAACTCCATCAAAATCCTTTTTAGGTATTGAATTGATTTTGTAAACTTCGCCATCTTGCAAAATGTAGTCTTCATACTGAAGGTTTAAAGAACGGCTGACCTTAACAGAGCAGAGCACGTACTGATCAGACATCATTGCCAGCGTGACTTTGGTGTCTTCATCTATCTGCAATGCTTCAATTACCTGACCAGCTCTATATATATTTAGTACATCTGACATTAGACTATGAATTTTTAGAGTTGAAAAAGGCTAACGTAGCAGCAGGATCGAAAATACTTGCACCAAGGTGCCCCCCAGTTGGCAACAGTGTTAGCGATAAACTTCCTCCAGCGGATTCAAAAGCTTGCTTAAACGCCTTTACCTGAAGAGATGGAACTAGCGTATCGTCTTCTGTCTGAATAACCATCATATCTATTCCTAGAAAAACAAAAACGTTTCTCACAGGATCAACAAAATAAAATGATTTCAAAGTACTAGTACTGGGCTTTGTTACAATATCATTAACGAAATAAGCGGTAGCCCCTACATAAGTATCTTTCCAAATGTAAGGAGCAGAGTAGTAAGCTTCATCCGGCTGACCGAATCCATAAGTGAGCTTAGTCCAATACGCTGAAGCACCATATGTAGCCCCAGTATTCATTGTGGCTATAGTAGCTTGTACAGATAATGTTGTGGCATTAACTGCTGCTGCTGCTGTAGTTACTACAGCAGTTTGTAGAGCTGTACCAGTGTCAAGTATCAGCGTCGTTCCTGCTGGTATAGCTGAAGTCAGTGCGCCAATTGGCAGACTGGTGACACCTGCTATTTGCGAAGCTGTTACCCTAACTGATAAAGCAGGATCAACCCCCGTAGAGTTAGCAGCAGAAACATAAAAATCACCAAATGCCTTTTGAATCGTGCCACTAAAACCGCGATTAGTATAACAGTCCGAAAGGTCGCAGACACCGCTTACTGCGCAAATACTTCTCACTGAATTTGGATATTGTATTGCATAACGTAATGACACAAGGAACCCCATTGAAAACCCCAAGAGATTTAAATATCTAGTTGCAGGTATATTTGCCCTTACATACTCTAACAACGCCTTACGATATTTCATTCCGGTTGGTGCTCCCCAGTTAGAAACTGTTGCCTCAGTTGCTGTTGCAGTAGGAGCATTATATCCTCCATCAATTCCAAAAGCACAGTAACCACCTTCCCACAGTTTCATTATAGTTGGCGCCGTTCCTGTCCCAAATGTGCAGTTTGACAAATTCCCATATGCATTTTGGTGATTCAGCATAACCAAGTCCACTGGCCTCGATCCTTGAACTTTCGGAATAAAAATGATCGCACTATTATCCTGGAGAATACTTGTCCTAAAAAAGCCTGGAGGGTTTAATTTACCATCAGATGGATTGCCCAATCCCTGGTTAATAAATACGCCAATGATTCTGTTTTGCGTGGACTGGGTTGCGATTGACAAACGTGTCAATTTGTATCGTGCAAGGGTTCCAGCTCCACCAAAAATAGCAATACCACTATTGAGCGCATTAATAGGATTGATCTTATATAACACACGCTGATCCCACACAATACTGGATGTGCTAATATATAAACCCATCGGATTAACATCGGGGATAATAGCCGATGTAACATTTTTACCGTCCCCAGTCATCATGAACCAAACTTTGGTTCCTGCTGGGATAGCTGTTAAGGCTGCCAGAACGTCACCTCCAACTGTTGCACCGATACCGCTGGTACGAAGGTTAGTTCCTCTTATCCCTGTTCTAAAATCATCAGAGGCATCACCGAAATGCAATTGGGTTATAGGAAGATCATCGTTAATTTCTATCAAAATCGCTACCCTGAAAGGCTTACTTGCATCTATTGGTTTAGGCAGATAAATATTTCCAGATCCTGCTGTCCCAGCAACGGCAGCAACCACCCCTCCACTTGGATGATTTGCCAGGCCATTGGTTGCATTTGCCGTAGGATTGTCTAGTCCTTCAGCAGTTAGAACTGGATAATACATTCCGTTGATGCTTTCAAAGAAAGGACTGTTTGCAAACTGAGTAGGATCGAAATTGCTCAACTCGCTCATAGCTTGTTTTTCAGCATTTGTATAATCATTTGTAGAAAGACCCTTACCATCAACCTTAGGCTGTAACCCATTTACAGTCGCATTGTATGTAGATACAAAAGTGTCAAAAGCAGATTGTGCCACCTTACCGCCAACGGCTAAATTATTAGCTATCACATAATCATTAAAAGCTTGTGACAATCCCGGATCGGTGCCTGCTCCTATATAAGTTTTTAATTGAGCTGGAGTCAACTCCAGCATAGCACCATCACCTGCCCTTACGGCTAAAATCTTTTCTGTTCCTATAATTGAAGGTATGGAGATTGCATCTTCTGGAAAATTTGACATATTATATTTCTTTAATTGTTTTTATTTGAATCCTGTTATTTTGTATTATCACTGTACTACCATTAACTTTTAAATCAGCCAATTCCACTGGGGGTGCAGTTCCTACCTTTATTTGCACTATACTGCCATTTATAGACACCAGACTTCCTTTAATGACTAAACCTGGCACATCCATTAGCACACCTGTTTGAACTAGTTTAAATTCGACTAAACCAGCAAATGAACTTCCTTGATCATGCAGCGTATGCACCTCAAAACCATCCTTTATAAAGAATGAGATACTAATGTCATTTACTGCTTTCAGCCTCCTTAATCCTGGTGCATTCAGTAATGCATATAGGCCCTTGATCTTATCCTGAAAGGCTGAATAATCAGGCTGCTCAATGAATAATTTAATATTGAGTTCACGAGCCTGAGTCTTTGTAACTTGATAGCCTTCTTTGGAATAGGAAGTAAATTGGGGCTGCTTTGTTGAGGGTCTATTTCTTACTTCTCCAGCAATTTCAATAAGAAAACCACCCAGAGCAGAAAAGCTAATATCACTTATACCGTATTGCGCTTCATCCGACTCTGGCATTATCCCTGATAAATCTGGCATAGGTTCCCGAAAAACTATTGTAATCTTCAGCCCCTGATCCGTGATGTATTCAGGCGAAATGGTGTCTTTCACATAAACCTGAAAAACTCCAAAGTCCGTGATCAATGGCACCAAACCCGTAAACCCGTCTATTAGAGAATATAAAGCAGACAAATGGTTTTTGCACTCCAGATCAGTATCAGCAAGGATATACCCTGTTAGATAAATATCCCGACCACCTAACCTGATTTCACTGGCAGCGACATAAGGCTGTATGCCCTCCCTTCCAGGCCACTCATGAAATGTTTTACCCAATCTGGAGGGATTATCAAGATGTCCCTTCAAATATATATTGCTGCCGGAGTGCTTACCGGGGAACCATTCAAATACTGAAAGGTCAGTCCCACCTAAGCTTACCATTAGAATTTAGCACCAAATGAGCCCTTGGTGTTGGCTTTAATTTCCTTAAGCTCTACTACAACTTTTTCCAGTTCGACAACGGTATTGAAGGTGTTTATTTCAATCGCCTGGATACCACGAAGCTGATCAACGAATACTTGATGTGAACTTTTCTGAAGGGTTACTAACTGCTTACCATTATCATATACTCCATTTAATCGACCAACAACGGCGCTTCCAGTTTCTTCAGTTAAAGCAGCACGGACAACGCCAGCAGCACCTGAATCATTTGTATTGGTTTTACCACTAAGACTGATCCCTGTAGCTTTCTCCACTGCATCAGCAGCTTTTAAAAAGGTATCGGTAGTTGTATTCAAACCATCCTTAAAATTATTGATCTCACTACTATCCAGCCCATCCTGAGCATCTTTACCAAACTGTTCTACGATCTTCTTTAAAGGCTCAGAAAGCAACTGGTAAGACAAGGCGCTCAACATCGCATTAGCAACCATTTCTTCAGCATCATCTGCGAAATCTGCAAACGCCCGTTTACCATTTTTAACACCATTGATAATGGCACTTGAAATGCTATCAGCAGTAAGACCGCCAGTAAGCTTGTTGGTGATGATCTCTGCTGTATCTTCAGCAGCATCGCCAATCGCCTCCATTTCATCGTGCGAGTTCTTCAGGTTTTGAAATAGCTTTTCTGTAGCCTCATCTAACTTACCAGCAATGGATAAAGCTTCAAGCTGCTCATAGGTCTGTCCCTTCAGATCACCATAGTCATATACTGTCCTGGTCTTTTTACCAACACCCAGAAATCCACCATATTTTTCAGTCCTGATGTTCGTGATCTGCTGACCTGACTGCACCTGAGCAAGCAGCTTGTCGTAATCTGACTTTGACTGATCAGCCTGGGTAGCAAGCATTTTTTTTCTTGCCTCCAGTTCAAAGTTAGTCAGATCATTAATATCCTGCTGAGTCCTGGCACGATCCCTCATTTCAACATTCAGGTTAATTTCTCCCTGAAGTAATCCAGCTTTGTAGGTCTTTATCTCTTCAAGAGCCTTCAGCTCGCTCGCCCTTGCCTTAGCACCAATTGAAAACACCCCAGCAACTGCACCTATAGCTCCCTGAATACCACCAACGATATCACCACTTGCAAAACTAGCTACAGCCCCTGCTGCATTTGCTGCCACTCCAGCAATATCACCCAGAGTCTCCAACGTGTCTGCTGTATCAGGAGCAACTTCCCTAAGCGCATCAGCCATTTCGTGAAAACTACCAGCAGCTGCATTTGCAAATTCTGAAATTTGCCTGGCTTGTTTAACGCCCTTTGCAGTCTCCTGAATGGTTTGCCCGAACTTATCCTGAGTAAAACCCTGATCACCCAGAGCAGCCTGAGCCTTGCCAAGCTTTCCTTTAATAGCTGCTCTCTGGTCTGGAGTAAGTTTTGAGTTTTCAAGTTCCTTTTCTGCATCCCTGATCCGCTGTTTAAGTTCCGCCAATGAAGCGTTCGTCACATCTTTCATTGCATCCTTATAAAACTGAGATTCTTGGTTAGCAATGGCTTTATTGGCTTTCAGCTCTAAATCCTTAGTCTCATTAAGCTTGGCAATCCTTGCTGAACGTTCACCATCGCTCATAGTCTTGTCAGCATTCAATGCTGCTACGTCCTTGTCATATTGGCTTTCAATTTCCAGCCTTTGAACAGCAGCATTTTGGGTTGCGTCAAGAATCCTTTTTAAGTTCTTGGTAACAGCATCAAATGTGGCATTGCTCTGTTCCTTCTCGGCTTCAACAATAGCAGTCTTCAGATAGTCCCGCATGGAATTGGCACCAGCGCTCTGATCAGCAGCTTTAGGCATCAATGAATTTAGGTAGGACACATAATTTTCATACCCCTTTAGTTCACCTGAAAAACGCTCTTTTGCCTTTCTTACACCTACATCAAGCTTATAAGACTCAAACTGATCAAAGAGCTGCTTTTGCTGGTCTATTGTTATTTTTGAGGCCTCAAAGGCTCTTTGAGAGACGATATCTTCTTTAGCTCTGTCCTGAATTGCTTTAAGCCCAGCAGTGTCAATAGCATTTTTTGGATTCTTAGCATTGTAAGCAGTGATGATATCATTTGCTTTTTTGAACTTATCGGACAGCGCCTTTAGTTCCTCATCGTCCTGTGTGTAGCTTTTGCGAGCATATTCATTATCAAGGTCTGTGATCTTTTGCAGCAGACCTTTCCGGGTATTCAAAACCTTGTTTAACGCATTAGCTGCCTTGCTATCAGCTTTACCGTCAGCTGAAGCATCATAAGCTCGCAAGTTTTCTTTAGCATCAATAATAGCAGCCTTATATACTGCTGAACGAGCTTTAAAATCAACCGCAGATTTATCCAGGTCATTTAAAGCAGCCTGATTAACCCTGATGATATTATCATAGAAATCTTTATTCCGTTTGGCAACAGTAGTATCAGCGGACATATCGGAATTTGCCAGTATCTGCTGCTGGGTGAAGGCATCAAGTTTGTTCAGCTGATCTACTAAAAGTTTATCAGCATCAGCAACTTTTTTAAACTCCAACTCCGCTGTTTTTCTATAATCAACAGTAGTCGTTGTACCTCCAGTAGTACCCTGGTTAGCGTACGAATATGTACCCTTTCTCTTTCCAGTCCTAAATTCCTCAACATTAGATTTCGCTTCCTGGTATTGCTCTGACAGCTCCAGACGCTTAGTATATAACTCAGTTCTTTTTGATGCTGTAACCTCTTCAATGGCTTTGCGTTTCAGGGACAAAATATATTTGTCCAGGGCTGCTGTGCCTTCATCGGTTTTTAGCTTCTCCAGCGTTAAACCATTCAGATATGTTGGAGATAACTGGTTTAACTTTTTAATCGCCTCCATCCGGCTCTCTTTACTCAGCAGTTCGTTTTTAGCAGTAATTAACAGGCTGTCGAGCGAAGATTTCTCCTTTGCAAAGTTTCCGATGTAGGCTTTATTAATGTCCTGTAAAGATTGTTCAAATTCCTTTGCAGCAGCATTGGCACCAAATAAACTTGTCACCCAGTCACCGATCTCTTTACCATAAATGGTTAGTAGTGTAACGCCAATTGACATAAGGGTATTGACGGAGAAGAAAGAGGAACCAATTGCTTTTAAAATGCCGATCCCCTTTTTACCTTCAGCTGCCGACAACGCCTGTTCTTTGGCTAATTCACCGATTTGACTTGCTGCCTCTTCGGACGCTCCGCCAGCTACAGCAGTTGCAGCAGCCTGCTCACCTGCAACGACTGCACTATTTTTTGATGCTTCATCAAGTGCTGCACTGGTACGCTGCACCTCATCAAAGAAAATAGGTAAGTTATTTGATATCGCTAGAAATCCTGTTTGCGCAGAAAAAGTAAAAGCTGGTAATTCCCTTGAAATTTGGTTAATTGAATTTGACAGACCATTAAAAGAACCCGCTGCTTTATCGATAGGTTCATGTAAACCATCAAGCCCAACTTTCTTCAGCTTGGAAAGTTCAACACCGATACCTTTAATCTTTTGGTTGTATTGCTCCAGCTGTCCAACATCGGTGGTTTTCTTGGCTAAGTCCCGATAATCCTTTAATTCCTTTTCTAACGACTCCCAAGACTTTGCGACTTGATTAATTCCCGCTCTTTGAGTCTCGGTTAAGGCTTCAAAACTTTGTTCGATACGTTCCACAGCAACAGCAGCATCTTCGCCTACACCCAGAATATTGTTTCGGATTTGATCAGTAGCCGTACGCACCTCAGCAGGGTTGAGTACAAAATCAACATGTTGTTCTAAATTATCCTCCATTGGTCTTTTTGCTTTTTAATCGTGCAGCGTAATCCTTGCCGGACATTTTTATTACTTTCTTGTTTCCTTTTTTGATGGACTTGATACCTGGAGCATCCGACATGATCATGATAATTGTGCTCCAGTTTACTTTCCAAAGAATATGATGTATAGACCAACCCGTTTTAGTAATAATGGGTTCAAGCCTACCGAAAGGGCTATGCATACCATAAGGCACTAACTCCCTTCCGTCATCTGTTGGCTCAGTGTCGGAGCCGTCACCGTCATCTGGTGCGCCCGTCTGATAGTAGTGATGAAATGCTGTGTGTCTCCACTCAGAAGCAGCCAGTTTACTGTTGCCACCTGATAGAGCTGATCACAATTCCACCTGATGTAAAAGGCTAGCAGTGGGGTAAGCAGGTAATGCCATGCATAACTATTGATAATCGCACAGGCAATCATTTTAGAGACTGCAACCCCTTTGTAAGCATGGAGCTTCAAAGCAGCATCAACAGTGATATTATCCAGAAACTCCTGACTAACTCCAAGACCAGCATAATAGCTGCTCACCCTCAAACTTGTGCCTGCCTTATTGGATTTCACCCATAGGCTAATCTCTTTTTTGCCAAACCATTTTAAAAAGAAAGGCGCAGCTATGGGTAACCGTCTGCGCCTATCTAATAAAATATCAGCAGCATCTTTTTCGACCTGCATGCTCATCGTTAAGCAGCTACAGGGTCAGAGATTGAGAAATCTGAGATCAGAGGTATACCTGTATCTGTTGGTGTGATCTTCACTACCAAAAAGAAAACATCGTTATCTCTACCTTTGAAATCCTTTTTAGCTACTGATGTACCACGAGGAATTAGCATAATTGAACCGTCATCCATTGTAGCCTCCAGGTATACGATTTTTTCCGGAACATTACCTTTAGGCTTGTGATAGGTATCAACCAGGTCTACTGTCGTAGTTGTACCGCCCAACCAGAAAGCTAGGGACTTTGCAGAGGTATCTGCGACATTGAATGTTACTTCCTCAATGTTATCTCCAGAACGCAAGGTTTTTGCAGGGCTCTTTTTTCCGTAAACGTAAATCGGAGTTGTGGTCTCATCACTTTCAACCAGGTCTAAAGTGTTCTTGATAACTTTGATCTCAACGGGATCAACGATTGCACCTGTAGTAGCATTAAAACCACCGATACGCAGTTTTGTAATATTGAATCTGATAACTTCACCAGCCATAATAAATAAAGATTTAATAGTGTTTAAAGAGTGTTTAATAAGGCTTTCAAATTCGATGAAAGCCTTTAGAGAGTGTTAAATGATAACTATGCAGGGTTTTCTTCTGATGCAGTTTGTTTGGCAACTTCAGCTAGTCTCAACTCTTCAGCTTTGATCAATTCCTGAATTTTAGCTAAATCATATTGCGGAGCTGCATGTTTAGCGAACAACTCGAAATAGCGAGGTGCCAATAATTTTTTAGCTTCCTTTTCCGCTTCTTTTGCGTCCTTCTCTGCCTGCTGATCAGCAGGCAGAGAAGGTTTATCCTGTTTGACGATTGGCAAAATAGGTTGCTGCTTAACGTCATCGATTACTACATCCTTATCTACCCATTCGTAGGTTTTATCTGTAAGGCTACTGGCGTGAGCTGTACACAACTGCTCATCGGTAAACGCTTGGTTATCGCTTGTAAAAAAGTACCCTGGGGTTTCAGGATAGTTGGCGATTAATAATGCTAAAACTTCTTTTCTGTCTTTCATGCTGTCAATTTTTTGAATATTCTTTTTAGCCAGGGGAATAAAAACAAGAGGGCAATTACTGACAGTGCAGCAATGATAAGCCATGATTTTAAACTGAGGCGGTTAGTTGATTTGTTAATATTTTCTTCTACAACTGCTTTTGACCCTTCCTTTTGATCAGTTGTTTTTCCTCCGGTAACGGTCAAGGTTGAACGGGCAACAGCATCAGCCTGGGCTTGCACATCAATTTTTTGCTTTCCCTTTTTACCATTCTTATCAGTTTTACCAGGACTCACCTTTACTTTCACCTTCAGACCGTTGCTTTCAAACTGGGAACTGTCAGCCTCTCCAGTGTCATTGACAAAAAAGCTACCGTTCAATGTGCCCCCAAACTGCTCAGTGATCAGCTGGGCATTATAATGCTCCTGACTAAGCTGGTTTTTAAAGCTTGATGCTTCCAGTGTTCGATGTTCCTGAACTTTTTTGACACCGCAAGCAGAACAGAGCAGTGCCAGGGCAAACAGCGAACTAGGGCGACAGTAGCCCATGATCAGCGCCCTCATCAGATTTCAAAAGGATAGATGTAACCTTCGACATTTAAGCCTGCTGCCTGGTATGGTCTGGTAATTGTCCTGAGTTTCTTAGCAACACATACACCCTCACGGCTACCTTTTGCATTGGTATTTCCTTCAATGGTGGTCATTGTGTTGGTTGCTTTGTCAACGCTCACAACTATCCCAGCGTGCCCACTTGTGCCGTGCCCCAATCTCCAGATGACAATTGCTCCTGGCCTGGGCTCTTCGCCAACGCTAAAGGTTCCATTGTGCTCATGATTTTGAAGGGTCAATAAAGCCCCACCACTGCAACATTTTGCAACAGCGGCATGTAACATCTTATTATCGTAGTAGGTCTCACCGTACACCAGTTTGGTAAAAAAAGCGCACCAGGGAGCTTTCATGTAGAAGCCTACTTCAATCATTTTTTTCTGGAAGGTTTTATCCATCCAACCCATATTACCTGGGATTTCCGTTTGTCCGATATAGCTCTCAGCGATAGCGATAATTCTTAGTGCCCTTGTCATGATCCGAATAGCGTGTTTACTTTTGCTTGAATTTTAGCAATCCAATGAGTTTTATCTTTTCCGTCGATGACAGCCACATTTTCCAGGATGCTTACAATGTTCTCCAGCACGATCTGCGACAAAAGGAATAAGTGCAACCAGTCGAACATGGTAGAAGCGAAAGTCTTATTATGAGCAAGGAAACTTTGAGCCAGCACATAAGGCATAGAAATCAGCACCAGGTAATAAAAGACCTTGAAACTAAACCTCGAAAGCTTCATGCTGCTCAGTGTCTCTTTACGAATATGAGCAGCCAAGATCCCGCTGCTTAATTCCGCTGTAAAGACCATCAGCAATAGTGCAAAGGCATAGCCATCTAAACCGAAGACACGATCTAACGCTGGTAAAGCGACACTGATAAAAAGACTTGCTATGGTTAAATTGTATTTGGTACTGGGGGCTAAACTTTGACCGAGTGCTAACAAGCTTTCATAGTCAAATGTGGCTAGCAACTTATATAGATATTTCATTGGATTGAATGATTTGATTAGCGGGCAGGGTTAATCCTTACCCGCTTGATTATTTGATTTCTATGCTGCTCCTTGGATCAAAGCCACAACGCCCAGATCATCCGCTCTACGTCTTCGGGCACCACTTCTTTGAGATGTTGAAATGATATCTCCAAAATATAGAGGGTTGTCAGTGTCATCGAAAATTTTGATTTCACCTAACGCGAAGGCTACACAGCCTTTTTGCCAGAATATTGAGGCTGCATTATCTGTAGGTAAAATCGCAGCTCCAAAAGCTCTGATCGCATCTGCATTGGTAGCAGCAGCAACAGAACTACGGGTCATGATATCGAAACCGTAAAGACGACCTAAGACACCCGTTTCAGCATTGGCATACTGGGTGAAGTTTCTGTTTTCAGTATCGGACAAACTACCGAAAATCTGATCTGCCATGTTTTCCTCCAGCAAACCAACACGGTCATTTTTAGGAACGTTAGTAGTATTCATTCGCAGGTTAACCTTCCTTATATCCTGGTGAACAGATAGTTTTCTCATACCAGTAGCTCCAATCAATGTCGCCTCTGTTGTGTCTCCTGTTTTACCACCTGAAGTGTGAACGATATTGGGAGCAGTAATACCAGTCATAATCTTAATAATGGTATCTTCAGCAATAGCATCATTCAACACACCCAACTGATCACCATAGACATCATTAAGTTTATCATAAGACAGCTCAACCTTTTCAAGTTCATGGATATGAATAGGATCGATAGAGTATTCGTCAAGCAGATAAGAGATATCGCTGTCTGTTCTGCGTACTGCTACAGCAGGAAATACACTTCTATTTTTAACAGCTGTTGGTTTTGCACCAGGATTAGGGATGTGCACAACACGCCCATTGAGCACCTTATTACTTTCGGATGCAAACTTGGTTAAGAAACCGTTGTCCTTCCAAAACCTTTTAATGATGTAGTCAACCCAGGCTTCTTTCTCCACACCAGCAGTGTGAACGTTTAAAAGCGAAGGTTTTGAAGCAGCTGTGACTGCAAATACAGCCAGAGCAAAACCAATTTCTACCAGGACAGGTGAAGTGTGAACCTGAGCAGCTAAAGCATTAGCTGCTGGAGCAGTAAATAAAATAAATCCGACAAAGGATAATAAAGCAATAAATAGACTTTTCATTTCTGTTATTTGTTAAAATTTGATTTGAGGTATTGTGTGGATATTGGAATATTTGAGGCTAGACGTTATTAGGCTCCCTGTTAAATTTCGCCTTGAAGATTCTTTTATAGTTATCTGGAGAAGCCAGCTTAACCTGATTCAGCTCTCCACTCTCGAAAAGCTCATCATAAGACTTATCACAAAGTTTTGCCAGATCGTCTTTCTTCTCATCGCCAGAATTTTTCAAGCGATCATTAACCGTCGGACTGCCTGTTTTAGCTCCCAGAATTTTTTCAACCTGCTCGTAGTTGGATGTTGCCAGGGTGATGTATCCGTCTTTTTCGTCCTTGGTGATCTTACGATCATCAACAGCTCCTTGCACAAGACTTTCAACCTTGTCAGTTAGCATCACAGTCGCCTGATCAGCAAGCTTTGTTTCCAACTCGGTTTTCTCACTTTCAATTGCCAGCTTATCTGATTTGAGCTGTTCAATGGTTGTTCCCTGTGTAGCGGAAAGAGTTACTAAATTTTGAATTGCTGATACTGCTTCGGTTTCAGAAGCGGTATCACCTAGTTTTAGCAATGTTAAAATTGCTGGTGCTGATAACGTGACTAGTTTCATATTAAAGATTTGTGAATTGTTTGTAAGTGCTTCCAGACTTTTATCTGATAGCGTAATGATTTTCCCAGACGCATCATACAGAGCGACTCCAACAGCCTCGGAATTGGCACCGATATCTACACAGCTGATTTCTTTAGCAATTGACTTGGTGATGGTAGCATACAATTGCCCAGGTTCCATAACTGATGGGTCATCACTGAGCTCTATCGGCTCGACCCCAATGGATAGCATATTGTAAGTTCCATTTTCGTATCCCTCATACATTTCGACCGCAAAGGGATACTTGTCATTAAAGTAAAGTCGTCCTGTGACCACACCTTCATCATCGATTTCGATCTCTCTTACATTCCCCAATGCCTTGACTTCTTTTTCATGTTGACCTGTCGCCCTGAAGTGCATGTAGAGCATTATGGGATTATTGTAATAGAGACTCCAATCAATGCCAGCTGTGGCGACACGGAATCGATAAGCGTTCTGCTTGTTGGTCGTAATTACATAGCGTTTAGTTGATATTAACATTGGATTTATCTGCGATTGTTGATGCAAACGTAACCCGACTTTTCACCCTAAAAAAATTAGCTTTTCGCTTGCTAACACACTGATTACTTTATGCTTGCAATGATTGCTAGCATACCAGAACCCAGTTTTTTAAGCGCACTTATATGCAGCATTTTTGAGCGTTATGAAGGAAAAAAGGCTGAATAAAGAAGAGCTGGCACGGGCAAAGAACCATGCTAAACTGCTGTATACCAGGGATGGAATTACAACGCAGAAAGAGCTGGCGCAGAAAGTTGGTATTTCTGAACAAACCATGGGAAAATGGATAAGGGATGAAGGCTGGGAAAAGCTAAAAGCAAATTTTGTTTTGACTCGCCAGGAGCAAATGGCAAATCTGCTTAATGAGTTATCCGAGCTTAATGCATTCATTTTAAAGAAACCCGCTGGGCTCAGGTTTGCTGACGCAAAAGAAGGTGATGTTAGGCGCAAGCTGGTTAAAGACATTAAGGAGCTGGAAACGAAAGCACTGTTACCAGACGTGATCCATGCCTGCGTAGGATTGTTAGAATTTGTAAGGAAGATTAACCTGAGCACAGCTCAGGAACTTTCAAAGTATGTTGATGGGTATGTTAAATCTCAGCTACGATGAGTCAGGCTGAGGATAAAAAAGCCCTCCAGTATTGGGTAGACTATGAGAAATCGCTGATCAAAGCTACCGTAGTTGACACCTCGGAAACTGAAGATCAGAAATTAGCCAGGATCAGCAGGCTGGAGACTAACCACGAAGAGTGGTTTGCCTATATGTTCCCTAACTATTACTATGCTGCTCCTGCTCAATTTCACATCAAAAGCTCAAACAGGGTAATCAAAAACCCAGAGTGGTATGAGGTAAGGGCATGGAGCAGGGAGCTGGCAAAGTCAGCCAGGACAATGATGGAAATTATTTTTCTGGCAATGACTGGTCAAAAGAAGTCTGTGCTGATGATCAGCAGCAGTGAGGGTGCTGCGATCAGGCTACTAAAGCCGTACAAGATTAATTTCGAAAAGAATCAGAGACTGATCAATGATTACGGTAAGCAGGAAACTTATGGGGAATGGAAAGAAGATTCCTTCATTATCGCTAAGGGCTGTTCATTTTTAGCCATTGGAGCTGGGCAGTCGCCCAGGGGATCACGTAACGAAGAAGCCAGACCGGATGTAGTGTTGATGGATGATTTCGACACTGATGAGGATTGCAGGAACCCTGAAACTATCCAAAAGAAATGGGACTGGTTTGAACAGGCTGTTTATGCAACCAGGTCGATTTCAAATCCTATGCTGGTCATCTTTTGCGGTAACATTATTGGTGACGTGTGCTGTATCAAAAACGCCATTAAAATGGCTGATTACCACGAAATCATCAACATCAGGGATGAAAAAGACAAGTCTACTTGGCCAAACAAGAACACTGAAGAATTGATAGACCGTGTACTGAGCAAGATCAGTTATGCATCCCAGCAAAAGGAATATTTCAACAACCCGATTGTGCTGGGTAAAGTATTCAAGGTGATACACTATGGCAAAATGAGACCGCTCAGGGAATACAAGTTTCTTGTAAGCTACACCGATCCCTCTTATAAAAAGACTGGGGATACCAAAGCAACTGCTTTGATCGGAAAGTGGAAACAGGAATATCATGTAATCAAGATGTTTTGCGGTAAAGTCACCACATCGGCAATGCTGGACTGGAATTACGAGATCATGAAATATGTGAACGGTCAAGTACCAGTATTGATCTACGTTGAATGGCCTTGGATTGATGAACCTCTAAAAAAGGAAATCATATCTGCCAACGAAAGGCATGGAGTGACCATACATCCTAAACCTGATGAGAGAGATAAGCCAGACAAATATTTCAGAATCGAAAGTGCACTGGAACCGCTAAACAGGAGTGCTCTTTTAATCTTCAATGAAGAACTAAAAAAGACCGAAGACATGAAAACAACCGAAGGGCAGTTCCTTGCTTTATCTCCGACTAGTAAGGCACATGATGATGCACCGGATGCTGTTGAGGGCGGCAAATGGATACTTGATAACAAGTCTACCAATAACATTGGAAATGTACAAACCGTAAACCGCACCAGGGGCGGTTCAAAAAAATACTAACATGAGTTTTATAACAGAACAAGAATTAACGTCACATATCAGGGCAGAGAATATATCTGCAATCAGTAGAGGTGATGAAACCAAAGCACCCGCTGCTATTGATGCTGCTATCCAAGAAGCAAAGAGCCTGTTAAGCAAGTATGACTGTGACACACTATTTAGCAGGACTGGAGACGACCGTGATCCCATCCTGATGCTGTATGTAAAAGACATTGGCAAGTGGCATTTCCTTGCAGTATGTAATGCCGGAGTTGATTACGAAGCAGCTGAAAGCAGGTACGACAAAGCAGTGTCCTGGCTAACCAAAGTGCAGAACTCAAAAGCGATAATGCGAGACTGGCCTCTGTATGTGGAACCAGGGCAAACGGAACCTATAAATACTTTTCTTATCAACAGCAATCCTAAAAGGGGCAATCATTATTAAGCTATGACAAAAGTTAAAATCGCAAGAGGTGGTGAAACCTCAGAAAAACCTATAACTGTCCAAAACATTACGGTTCGCCCGATCAGCAGACAAAAAACAGACATCACCAATTGGAGGAATGCCACCAGATCAGCAGAGGCTCATGTTCCAAGGCGTGTCACCCTGTACGATCTTTATGAAGATATCACCACTACTGATGCCCAGGTGATTTCGGTCTGGAGCAAAAGAGTGGATGCCGTTACTTCTGCTGACTGGCTGTTTACAGACCGGGAAGGCAATCCTGTTGATGAAATAAATCAGTTGATAGATTGTATTGGCTTTAATACCCTAGTTACTGAAATATTAAATTCAAAATCATGGGGATACAGCATGCTTGAACCTGCCTTCTTTCTGAATGCAAATGAAATGTATGAGGTTAAGCCTAATCTGGTGCCTCGAAACACATGAGACCGAATACGGGCATTATTGCAGATGAGCAGACAGGCGATACAGGGTTAAATATTCGTGAGGGTATTTATGCCAGGACAGTAATGGAAGTTGGAGAGCCTAAAGATTTGGGACTATTATTATCAGCTGCGATGTATGCCATTTACAAGCGTGGTGATATTGGGGACTGGGCTGAGTTTATTGAGATTTTTGGAAGGGGTATCATTGATGCCACCTGGGATGGATTTGACGAGAGTCAAAGAGTTCAACTATCCGAAGCATTGCACAGCATGGGCGGTGGTGGTATCATTATTCGTCCTGATGGAACCAATATCGATATTAAGCAAAATACAGGCAGCGCAAACGGAGCTCTACAGGAAGGCTTCGCAAGGATTCTTGATGAATGGATCGCTAAAGTTTTGCTAGGTTCCACAGAGACATCTGGAGCCAGCAAGAGCAGTGGTTACGCTCAGGGCGTGGTGCACCAGGAAGAGGATGTTAAAAAAAATGAAAGTGACATCAATTTTGTCCGCAGATATCTGAATAGCCAATTTATCAAATGCCTGATTGCAGCAGGCTTCCCTGTTCATGGCGGTACTTTTATTATAAAGTCCGTAAAGAAAGTTAATAAAGAAAAATACGAGATACACAAATCAATGGCGCTGGATTTAAAGCTGCCTATTGATGATGATTTCTTTTATGAAGAGTATGGAATGCCAAAACCTAAGAACTATGACGCTTTAAAGGCTGAAATCAAGCAAAAAGAAGAGCTTGTAAATGCACATACCCCCAATGCTACAGAGGAAAAAGAACCTGATAACCTAGAGAAAAAGAGCAAAAAAGACCAGGATACAGAGGTAAAAATGTCCGATAGGTCTTGGATCAAACGTGCAATCACTGCGCTAACGACCTTAAGTTTTTTCGTAGCAGCCCCGACAGCGAGCGGGGCGATGATCAACACGGGCTGCTGTGGAAATCACCACACCACACTGAGCCTGCCAGCGAGCAACCTTAACGATGAGCAGCTGATCCAAAGATACTGGGATGCTGGAGGTAACCTTGCTTTTGATATCGGATCATTCAATAACACGTCTACTGTGCTATTGTCGGGGCTGAAGAAAGGCTGGAACACTGGAGATGTTAACCTGGTGGATTTAGGCTTTGATTATGGGTACAATGATCCGGCTGTAATGACAGCTTTTGAAATGAACCTATTTAGGTTTTCTGCTGCAAAAACTTTAGCTGAAGCTCAAAAGCTAAACCAGCTATTTCGCAGTGCTCCAGATTTTGCGACTTACTATATTAATGCGAAAAATGCGCTTGATGTATTTAACAGGCAATGGCTGGAAACAGAATACACCACCGCTCAGCTCACTGGAGAGTCAGCAGCAACATATACCAGGTTAAAGTCAAAGCTTGACAAGTTCCCTTACTGGATGTATAAAACAGTAGGCGACATGAAAGTGAGGGAGGCGCATGTAGAACTAAATGGGCTTATTCTACCTGCCAACCATCCGGCATGGAAAAAGCTTTTTCCTCCTAATGGGTGGAGGTGTAGGTGCTACGTTGTAGGACGTTTAGAATTTGAGGTATCTGGAGTAGACTTTGCAGAAATGGAAACCAGGGCAAACAACTATTTTATGTCTGCTGATTTTAAGAATAGCGAAAAGCACGGTTTCGGAATCAATCGGGCTGAGACAGGCGAGGTCTTCACAAAAAACCAGATGTACATCCAAGAGCTGGAAGGAAAGGCAGCAGCTGCCCTAAATCAACTGACTCATAAGATGTACCAGCTAAAGGATTTTGAACAGGCTAAACTAGTAGCGAAAGATGATATCCCTGAAGGTGGTGAGGTTTCACCTGGTGAAATACTTAAAGATTACCATAACCGTACCTTCATCATTCCAGAAGAGGTATTGAACAATTCGGTAAACAAGTATTTAACAGCTGTTAAACGCTCGTTAAATAGCCCAGATGAAGTTTGGATCAATGGCGCTAAATACGATTCTTTTATTACTATTAAGTATTTCAAAGATTCCACAGTCATTATAAAAAGCAACATTCGCAACGGACAGATATACCAGGTTGAAAATTGGACAACTACAAACAAAGGTGCAGACGTTGATAAATACCGGATCGGGCTTTTAATCTATTCTAAGTCATGAACCAAAACGGGCAAAAGCTAACAGCCTGGTTTGATAGATTTGAGCACAGGATGCATGATATAGTGCCTGATATCATTGCAGAAACAGCTACAGAATATTACAAAGAAAGCTTTACCAGAAAGAGTTTTGCAGGGAAAGCATGGGACAAGGTCAAGAAGCCAGTGAAAAAAGGGTCGTTAATGGTGCGATCTGCTGCCCTAATGGGTTCGATCAGACCTTCCCTGGTAACGAGCAACCAGATCAGGATCAGTGCAGGTAACAGCAGAGTAAGATATGCCAAAATCCATAATGAAGGCGGTACGATCACCAGGGCTTCAAGATCGGAGACCTTTAAGCGTAACAGGGTGAAGGCAGGAAAAAGAAAGGGGCGCTTTAAAAAAGGAACGACCAACGGCAAGGGCTTCACCTTCAAGGAATATTCCTACAAGATGCCTCAGCGCCAATTTATGGGGCATGCAGCAGAACTGAATAAAAGAATTATTAAACGGCTTAAAGGCGTATTTAACAGGTAAATCATGAAAGAAGAATATTTAAGAACAATGGAGCTGCTTAAGACCGTACCCAGCTTAAGGTGGATTGATAGAGACAAAGGGCAAATTGATATGTATGAAAACCCTCCGGTAGATTTTCCCTGTGCGTTGATCACCACTGAGATCACCAGCTCCAGGGAAATTACTCCTGGAGTGCAGCAATGCTATGGCAAGGTCGTGATCCGTTTAGCTCATGCTTTTATTGACGAGACTTCCAGCGTCACACCAGACGAGGTGCAGCAGATCAGTCTGGAGTATTACGATATTTCCCAGGAGGTGTATTTAGCAATCCAGGGCAAAGCAGGTGCAAGAGGCGGAAACTATAGCAGGACAAGCTGGAGGCAGGAATCCACCAGAGGCGATAACTTGGCAGTGGTAAAGTTTGAATTTCAGCTTAATTACATCGACCGAAGCGCAATGCAATAATAATAGAAAAGCCCCTTAATTAAGGGGCTTTTCTATGCTGCCCACGTCCAATGTGGGTATTTCCGTTTCAATGCTGATAGTTTAGTGTTTTTGTGAATGAGTTCCTTCAGAAAGTCTGTGTATGGGGTCAATCTCTGCCCGATCACATCAGCGGTGATAAAGAACTCTTTTTCCAGATCAACCAGGGTATCATCATAACGCTGCCTCCTGATATGAATATAATAGTAATACCGATGGGCGATAGCGATGTCCCTGTCTTCAATAAAAACATTGCGTGTGCCCTTTCTATCAGAATCACGTTTGACTGAAGAAGGAAAAATGTTCGTAAAAAGCGTTTGTTGACCTCGGAGCATTGAATGGATTGGAACCCAAAAATAACAGTAAGAATTTGTTTATACAATGATCATTATTGAACATAAAAAAACCCCGTATTCCTACGGGGTTGTGTGTTTGTCTACCTCTTCGCAATTTAAAATCACGGCAATGATATAATCTTCTAAAAGCTTTGCCATCCTACGCACGTGCCATATTGAGCAAAATATTCGCATATCTCTAAAGATGATATTGTTCGCTGCTGTAAATTGAAATATATACCTAGCTATCACGACTTGCACAGTATCTTTTTTCAACTGTTTTTTTATATATCTTCTATCTCTGGCTGTTAGTATAAACTCTATCATTTGATTTCTGTATAACACTCTGAAATCTTTATTTGCAGAGTGTTCTGGCTTTTCCAGAAATAACCGTATTCCTGTCGCCCGCCCTTGTTGGAACTCTTCTTTTGTAATTCGATACTCAGTCATAACTTAAATCTGGTTACGCTATTCACGATCTGACGGAGCATCAGCATAGATGGGCAGAGTGAGAACAGCATCAACCGAAGCAATAATTGCCGGATCGTCCACATACCACCACCTTACAACGCCCGACCACATATCGAACCAGTCTACATCAGACACGTGTATTAACTCATCAGCGACGACATACCTGCCGTAATGTGGATTTTGTCCTTCTTCACAGACTGCCTCAAAACCTACATACCTTAAGTTCTCAGGGAGAGTTGATTGGTCAAGTTTAATTTCTATTTTTTCCATAATTGTTGATTTAGTATATTAAAGCTAAACACTTTTTTTTACAAATACTACCGAAAAGTAGTAGACAATCAATTTTTATTTAACTTCTTTAGTAGCCTCAATGGGCGAAACAGGAAAGAAAATAAGGAGAGATGATGAAATGATCATGACGGTTGCCCGTAATTTACGTAAGCATCGTATCCTAAAAGGATTAACCCAATTTGACGTGTATTATTCTTCTGGTATAGCACCGAAACAACTTAGCGACTACGAGCTGGGTAAAGTTGACACGAACATTTCTACTCTTTCTGCGTTAGCAAAAGCATACGGCATCACCATGAGCCAGTTATTTGAAGAAGAAATAGACAAGCAATAAAAAAGCCCCACATTTCTGCGAGGCTCCGTAACAAACTCTGGTAAAAATATCTTAGCGTTAAACACTTGTTAAATGGTATTCATAAGCGTTCACAAATTGAGTAACTAATATCGGCAACTCAGTCTTATAATTATGATCATCCAATCTCTTTTTAAAGGAACCATATTTCAAACACCAGGAATTGACCCTCTTCATATCTATCTTACCGCCTGGAAGCTCCCAGCCCATTTCATGAGCCATACTTAATATCTTATTAGTCATCCTATCTTTTGCACTCTCTTCTATCTTTAATTCCTTTTTAAGATGCTGTATAAGCTCACTAGCCTGATGAAAGTATAATTCTTTAGTCGTTGTAGTTCTTTCATCACTAAAGCTCCATATAAGGGCTGCTTTAGCGTCTACTGAATAATTCAGTTTGGCGACCATTGCTCCAATGGCTCCGTTTTGTGCAGTCGTGCTGAATGTCATATCCAAAAATTATTTAATTGATTTCTTTTTCTTTTGCTTCGCCAGGATAACGGCAAGGTGAAACATTGTGTTAGCGTTATATTTTTCTCTTATTCTCTTTAATGCTTTTTCTACGGAACTAAGGCTGTTTGGCTTAATGCCCTCTGATTGTAGCAGTTCAGCTATTTCTATTTGGTTCTTACCCTCAAAGAGGTATTTAATCAATAATTCTTCCATGCTTCAAATATAGATACGTGTCTAATTTATACTTTACGGTTTTCCGTATAATATTGAATTTTTATAAACCTCTCCAGTCAGTTTCAAAAAACGAAGACCTGATGTATTTTTCAGGATCGGCAATCGCCCTGTTGTTATTTTTACAATAGCGCAAATAAGGTTTGATAGCTACCATTGCCAGCAATTTTTCTTCCTGGCTGAGCTTGTTGTACAAAGGCTCTGCACGCTTCCTGTTAATCTTCTTACCGTAAGCCACCCAAAAGGCATCAAAGCTTACATCCATCGGCACCTCTTCCAGGGGAACCTTAGCCTTATGTGCAATCGCTTTCAATTCTGCCAGATTATAGGGCATATGTGCAATTTGCCACTGTAGGGCACGGGTATCTAATTCCATCTCGTTATGGTAATATATCAGTACATCATCGTCGTTAAATCCGAATATTGTACTGCCACCAACCGTGTGAGAGGTAAGTATGTATTTTCTCATATTAATCTTCTTTAAAAAATGCGGGGTTTAATTCTCTGGCTTTTTCATCCCAGATGATGTAAGGTTCATTCCCGCCAAACCTATTTTTTACAGGATACATAATGTATTTTTTTACCAGCAGGGTTAAACCCCCGTCAAAGCCGATAGCCTTTGTTATGGCAAGTTTGGGTTTTGACCCTTCAGTGTGGGCTATGAATATTATAGCTTTCTTTTTGCCATATTTATTTTTCAAGTAGGTGTACTCTTCCCATGTTAACCTGAGATAATCAAGGCTATCTATGAACCAAGCCCAAGGGCTATTCCTTGCGCCCATTGCTGCGTCCAACTCTTTAAAGTATGACATTGGCAGGCCTGTTAAAGGGTCAATTTTTCGCTTATCGTTTGGATCAAGCCAAACCACCTTACCAGACACCTCTTCCATTTTATTCCTGTTTATCGCCATTTGCAAATCAAAACCATGCCCCTGCTCATAGCTTACCCAGGCTACTTTCCCGAACTGGGTTAAATACTTTAGCACCTGGATTGTTCCTTCTGTTTTACCGTTCCCACTTTCACCCTGGATAACCATAACAAAGCCTACAGGAAGATTACCATAGGTAGCCCTGAATTTACCCTCCAAACCTAAAAGCTTGAATTTCTTTTGCTGAACCTGAACAGTACCTAATCCTTTCATCTATTATTTTCCCTTATTTTCTTTTAGCTATTTTATGAGCGTCTAACCATCTTTCAAAGCTGGCTGTATCGACACCACGATCATTTTTACACGGTTCTATTACTTCTTTCTTGCAGCTTGAAAACATGATCAATGCTAAGAGTATCAATGCTAAATATTTCATTTTATCTGTTATTAGTGATGGTTAATTATTATGCCTGAGAAATACTACCGCTGTATTACATGCTATGGGCTTTGTGTTACTTCCCTCATGTTTTTCACCTACAAATCTGTCAGGACAGCTCAGGCACTTGTTGTGCTGCCCCTTGTTTTCTATTTTCTGAAGTACAGCCTTTGTCTTGTCTGCCTTCTTGTAGAACCTGTCACCATTGGACAGGCTCCCCACAGTTGTTACCTCATTCCTGATCACGCTCTGTTTCGTTGACTTCCTTATAAATTAACCGCTGGATATCTTCCTGGCAAAGACGTTGTGAATGCATGTGATGACTTAAAGCTTTGCGCTCAATCTCCTTTGATTCTAAGTACATATTAAAAAACTTGCTGTTACTCTTTTCAGCCCACTGGAAGAACTTTGAAACACAGAACCATGATGTGCAGCACACAATAATTACCATTATTAAAAACGCTGCTATTTCGTAGATACTCATATTACACTGACAAGATTTGAATGCCCAGCTTTTCAGCATATTCCTTTTCCATAGTAGCACCTTTGCTATCCTGCCAATCATCACATAAGCAGATGTAATGCGCATAAGGCAGCAGCTCAAAGCAGATGATCATTGCCGTTCTCCAGTCTTCCTTTTCGTCGATCAGTAAACAAGGATTGATTACCTGGTAACCTGCCTTTTCCAGCATCTTATGCTTAGCAGAAAATTTTGCTACAACCTCTTCATAGGGTAAGCCAGTTACCTTACCAGCTATATATACTACCTTATAGTCAAGCCTGTCATTTTCCTTATTATACTGCTCCAGAGATTTTTTCTTATCCTTCACCATCAAGCTAAGTGCAAGGTGATTGATAATTGAAAGCCACGAAGCTTCTGAAACTAAATGTTTATCTATCATGATAATTTAATTAATGGGTGATGATTACTTTTTGATTAGGCTAACGAACTCAGGATAATCACTTAATTCAATACCAGTCTGTTGTTCGAAGCGATCTTTAGCAGCTTCCACTAACTCAGCCTCCGTAGGCGCTGGAAATTGTATAATTACATTCGCTCTAAAGTCCTGTTCGTCAGCAAATATTTCAGACTCCAGGTAATCTTCATCATCCGTATCAAGATCATCCACAATCATGTAAGATGGGTTATAATGAGCAAATGATCTTTCTGAACGAACTGCACGACCGTTAGAAATAAACTGTACAGAAGGCGACCCGAAGTATTCACGTGTCCATGCGTGATCCATTCTATCAACAATACTACGCCCGGTTACGACGTTTTTCTTTTTCTCTACAGGCTTATTTTTCAGCCCGTAGCTAATTTCTTCACCTTCACCGTCAATTGTTGCAACTGTTTTTTGTACGATTTTACGATCAGCAATTACGATTACGTTCTGACCAATACTATACTTATTTGTTTTCATTTTACTATTATTTGAGGTTACCGATTAATTAAAAAAAACATTAAAGAATCCGCCCCAGTAGAGCAGAGAGAAGTTTATGGCTGTAAAGAAAATGTACTGCCAGACGCTGTATGTGCCTACTTTGGGCTTACCGTGCATGTATGAATTTATCATCAGACCTATAATTACTAATGCAATGACTATTATTTGAGGTATCATAATTGATTTTAAAAGGGTAAAAAATATTGTTCTTGGTTATCGTAATACTCCTGTGCTCTGGTGTGGTCAAAGGTGATGGGAGCAAGTATCACAGCGTTCTGATCAGAGCGAGTATCAACATCAATGATTTGCGGTTTTAAACCACCTTCCTGAATGCGGTATATTGCATCAAGAACCTCATTCCAACTAGGGGTTGTTTTCCAATCCCATTCAAGCATTGTAATATCACCTTGTTTAGTTTGTCTTTCCATAACTTGATTATTAGGGGGTTTCGTTCATTGTCTGGTAACGATCCTCCAAATACATATCTACCATCTGATAAGTATTTTGCAGGACTTCGATTTTATCCTTTTCAGACAGCTGTTCGCAGATACTATCTATGAAGCTCATGACTGCTGTTTTACCTTCCTTCGCATCCATAACTATTGAGCAGTGACACTGAATTGAACCTTCGTTTCTTTGCCTTTATCGTCAACAAATCGGTGCCAGCCACGAACATAAGAGCTTGTCCGAGTTTTATGCTGTGCCTTAATAATGATATCAATACCATCAGAAAAAAGCTCGTTATTGATTTCAGCTCGCAGATTAGCCAACTCTGTCACCCTTGCAGGGTTTAAGCTGCCATTTTTGTCGGGCTTCATGAGCACCGTAAGAATTTTGCTAATGATTGCACGTTTGCTATCCTGCTCAGAGAGTGAGGACAGGTATTCTTTAACCTTTTCGATACCAGCAGAGCCCGTGCCATCAAAACCAATTATAGTATTAAACCCTACTAAAATAGAACTCATACCGTCTCTGGAGGTAAAGGTGTGGGAATCTTGCTTGTCTGACGGAACATCATAAAGAGCAGCTTTTATTGCAATCAGGGGAGCTGTATCAGCAAAGACAGCATCAACAATGTTAGCCTGTTCGTTCCCAAACGCTACAAGCTGCTGAGCCCACTTACCACACAGTTCATCCTGAAGACCTTTGAGAGCTTCCCGATCTGCTGCTTTCCTGCTTTTTTCAGCTTTCTGCTCAGCTGAAAACTGTTTCATTAAAAGTGCTTTTTCTGCTGATGAAAGGTTGTTGATGTCTAATTGTTTAGTTTCCATTGTTACGTAATTTTTCAAGTTTTTGAGTATATATGTTATTTTTTTCTGTTAGGATATCGACCAGGTGACGATACATAATTGATTTCACCCTGTCTGATTTTTCATTGTTAATTACTGCATGTACGGCCTCTTCAGCCATATCTAACTGCCTCAGTCTATCCATGTATTGCATGTATTGAATCGGAAATTGACTGAACCTGTATCGACTCATAATGATATCTTTCAGCAGGTATATGGACATTTTGCAGAAAAAGACAAAGACACATTGCCTCCTGGTCAGTAAGACTTATGCTATAGCCCGCTTTACTAGAAGCAAGTCTTTCACTTTTGATCCGCATTTTATTAAAGGCGGTCTGCACGTGAAAAAAAACAACCTTTGCGCCCATATCATGTTTAGCAGGCTGGTTTAGGTTAATGATTTCGTTTAGTATAAGTACAAGTCCGTCAAGCTGGGATTTAGTAGTCGGTATCGTCATTGCTATTGATTATTATGTTATCTAATTTGATTTTTGCAGCAGCATATAACTGCTGTAAGTTTTTATCATAGGTCAGCAGATCAGTGATCCTGCCTTCTCCGTAGATTATGGTAGCGTGTGTCTTATTGAAGTATTTCACCAGGTCTCTGCACTTTATCTGATTCTGCCTGGAAAGAAGGTAAGTCATGTACACAATGTCATTTGTCTTGAACTGCTGACCTGTTTTCCTGCTGTACGCCCTGAACACTTGTTGGGTTGTAATCAGCACCTTCTTTATTGGCATCATACACTTACCTCAGTTCGCTCCAGTATCTCTTTCTGAAGTATTGCATAGCTTTGCTCCATGATGATCCGGTGAGGGTAGAACTCAAACCCCTCATGTGCATTCATACTATGATACAAGCTAAGCGAAGGGTTAGAAAAGCTCAGGAACTCCTGGTCTCTTTTGTTCCAATGGTTGATCCACCAGCTCCAAAAAATGGGGGTTTTCTTCAAGTGATCTAGTCCCCAGTCATCAGCACCGACAACAGACTGTAGGTAATCAAGTCCTGTCTGCTCCTGGTAACTCTTATACTGGAGATCAGACCACCCCAGGGCTTTGCACACCTGGTGAATATTTGCTTCCGTGATAAATTTTTGTGCATTCATTATAAACCTCCTTGTTGACTTTTTGCTATTTTCCTATTAAGCTGTTGACCTCTTTTTCTGCGTGCCCTAAGTGCCTCCACAATCATTTTAAAACCGTCACCCTGCTGAATCCACATCAGAAGATCATTGATTAGAAACTGATCTTGAATCAGCATATCCAACATTTCAGGAGCAGCAGCGATCAGGCGAGCATTAGACCATTCTTTTTCAGTCAGTAAATCCTGATCGTTATCTGCAACTACTTCACAGATATATGCTTTACCTGGAGCCTGAATAATCAGGGAAGAAGGTGATTCAGGAACTATTTCCCAGTCACCGTGTGTGTGCGTAAATTCCATTATGCTGCTGATTTAAGTTTTTTAGCATGAACCAGACGCTTAACCCTACGTACATCACCATCACTATCATTGTGAATCTCAGTGCACATTAATTGCTCAGTAATGCCATTTGCATTGATGATAGAGAATATTGATTTCTTGCTGTATTTAGGCAGGTGTATGAATCTTCGCCCCAACCTGCTATAGATTTCAGCATATCCCTTTTTACCTTGTGCTATCCCTTTCAGAATGCGTTTTTCAAGTTGCTCAGTTGCAATCAGGATAATTCCAGATTTATCCTGGAGCTTATTATATAAGGTAATAAAGAAGTACAAAACAGAATCGGAAAGCTTATCGGCCTCGTCAAAGACTAATAACGGCTTATCGGCTTTATTAACGATTGTTGTAATGGTGGTCATCATCTGGGAGAGTGAGACACCACCGCTATCCTTACCCATCATAGTCAGCAGCTCCGCTAAAAACGTTGTCCGGTTAAAATAGTCCGCACATGATACTACGAATACATTTTCCTCATTACTGAACATGCTTGTAACCTCAGTTTTGCCATATCCAGCCTCGGCACAGATACCATATACATTGGCATTTTCCTTAGCATCTACTAAAAAGTTGTTTAGTAGCTTTGATTCTGGTGTCTCAACAAACACCCATTCATGATTCACTTTTAGCTTTTTTTCAACAGTCCTAAATAGGTCATCACTAATCTTTTCCCACTTTCCAGCAAGCATATGGCTGATTGTGGCTGATGAAATACCGATTTTGTGAGCTGCTTTGTTTCCGCTTGTTGCATCAACTTCTTTGCGTAGTTGGGTTACAATGTGTTCTTTTGTGATGTTTTCCATTTTCTTTGAGTTATAGTGGTGAATAGGGGTGCAGGTCGTAACTGCACCTTTTTTGTTTACATATAGTTTGATATATCATCATCAGGCTCCGGCTCGTCGTATCCACCAGCAGCAATATTACCTGCAAAGTGTGAAAGCTCTTTAGGCACTGCGACACCAGCCTGGAGCCAACTAGCAGCATCAATCCTGCTACGGGAAAGTAGGTCAACCCTATCTTTCATCTTGGTAGTTATGCCCAGCATCATTTTCGTTTTGTCTTCAAGCAGGTTATTTAAGCGCTCCCCATCACCAGCCTTGCGGTCTGCAAGTGCAGCAGGGACATTCTGATATTTATCAGCAATAAAATTGATTGCGTTACCATCAGTGACTAGCACCTGATCCATGTTGCCAGGCAAATAAACTACCTGGAAGGATTTACCCACATTTTGCAGGTATTGTGCATCTGGAACGTCATAAACAAACTTGTGCTTGTTGATTTCAAACGACATACCTTCAGCAGTGATCCGTACAGGGTTCTTATGAGTAAGACCGAAAAGCTGTATTCTCTTCTCTGTACTGATTTGTCTTTTTTTGCTTAGCTCAGAGGCATTAAAAGCAGTAATCCATTCTTGTTGGCGGGGAATGCCAGTTTTTGCGTTCACTGTTTGACGCATGTTGTGAACGAAATGTTCAACAACGTTCAGAGCCTGGTCAGCGGAGGGATAATTTTTCTTAAGTGCCAGGATCATATCAGGATTTGTCTTCTCCTTAGCTGTCACGTTGTGACCAGCATAGTTATCGTATGGAAGTAGCTTTAATTCTTGATGCCAGATAGTTCCGAAAGACTGTTCAATACGTTTTGTCTGTGAAGCCTTAACGGTACCAGGGGTGAAGTGAGCAAGTGATTTAAAATAGCTCGCAAGCTCACCTTTCAATTGTTTATCAATTGCCCAGCGGTCTGATTGTATCTGATTAAACAGGTAATTACCGCCAGTTATTTCGATAATATGCTCCATTGCATTGCGGAATGCAGCGTATATAAGGTCTTTAGTAACAGTTTCGGCAATTGCGTAACCTAGTATATAATCATTGTAATAATCCTTAACAACGTACATAGCAACCCTATACTGCTCATTTACGACCTTATTTCCCTTTTTATCGGTGGTTTCCTTGCGGAAATATAAATCCAGAATATTATCATCACACATAGCCATTAAAAGGGGCGCTGATGGACGATCACTATGAATTTGCTTACTGTATTTCGTGTAATTAGCGCCTACGCCATTGCGTTGCATAGTGATTAAATGTTCATTCTGCTTTCTGCGATAGCCTACAGTAGCAGGGCTGATAGTTAGACGACCGTTAGCAGTTGCCCATTTATTGTATTGGATAGCTATAATGGTGTCATCATGCTGATTGTGGTGTCCAATCATTTCCAGAAGCAAAGCTTCCGCAACATCATCTTTTACCTTTTTGCGGTTATCGTTACCAAAGCGCCAGGCTTCGATTAAGCTGGAGTATTTACACTCAGCAGTATTATATTTAGTCAGCTTGTTTTTCAGTGACCTGGTATTTATAGGTAAGGCAACGTTTTTTGCCCTGATAACGGCAGTTGCAGCTTCCCAAAACTCTGTGATTGTTATGTTTAATTGGCGTTTAAGCGCCCTTTTATCAGTTGTAAAGACATTTAAAGTCTTTAGCCAGCTAGCAGCCTCAGTATATTTCTTTCTGTACTCTTCAGGAAGGCTCAGACTGGCATCATGGGGTAAAGTATAAGTGTCGTAGAATGATTCAGCAACATAATCCCAGTTAATTAGTACTTGCTCCAAAATTGGCTCTTTAGCTAAGTACTCATACGGATTACCGTATTCTTTAACTACTAATTCTTTATATTTTGGCGGCATGCTTTCAAATGAAATTAAAATTTCACGACCGTTACCGCCTACACCAAAGACCTTAAAGTTACCCCGCTGTCTATTTTTACTATATGTCTCTTTTGACATAAGCTTTGGGACAACTTCATCAAATTCAAGACAAATCAAATTTTCGTGGAATCGCATACTTAAAATTTAATATGTTTAACTAATTCTTGAATGAGCACACTTGACCCAGCTTCATACATCTCGTCAAACAGCTTGACTTTTTGTCCTAATAGTGTTGCGTCTGTCCTGTTGCCAGTCCTTACTTTTTTAACCGAGCTTTCAGAACATCCTAAGACAGTTGCTACATGTTTTGCAGCTACTGGCGGAACCTCAATATTATTTTTGGTACAAATGGTTTTATTATTATTATTTTTGATTCTCATAGTGTTCCTTTGCGTTCACAAATATAGATATATGTCTATAAAAAACAAATAAATTTAGATAAATGTCGAAATTAATAAAATGAGCGAAACCAGGGCAATAGACAGGCTAGTTATATATCTGAGACACAAGGGTATAAGCAACTCAGGAGCAGAAAAGCAACTAGGTTTAGCGAATAGCTATATCCAAAATTCGTCTAAAGAAGGTCGTACGGGCGCTATTAATAGTGATATTTTGTCTAAAATTGAGGAAACATATTTAGACTTATGTCTAATGTGGTTAATAAAAGAAAAGGGACAAATGATTCAAATCGGTGAAGAAATTAACGCATTTACCCCCCTAGCTACAGACACTAAACAACACACAAACCTACCCCTTAACCTACAAAATACATACAATAAAGACACTAGTTATGTCCACCCAACTGTCCACCCAACTGTCCACCCAACTTATAATTTAGGCACTCCTCACGTAGTTACAATTGATACAAGCGGCATGAATACAATACCATTAGTGGGCATCAAAGCAGCAGCTGGATACCTGAATGGTTACGCTGATCCAGAGTTTATCGGTGAACTGCCGACTTACTGTATACCAGGGTTAAATAGCAGAACTTTTAGAGCGTTTGAAGTGGATGGAGATAGCATGACTCCCACTGTTAGAAGAGGAGATATATTATTTTGTCAGTGGCTGGAAAATGTAAGTGACATACGAGATGGAAGAGTGTATGTAATAGTTACTAAAACGCTCGGAATCGTGGTTAAAAGGCTTTTAAACCGTATTAACGAATATGGTTTTATCATCGCTAAATCTGACTCTACAGATAACAGAATCGAATATCCAAACATCAATGTACCATTAGAAGAAGTTGTTGAAATATGGTATCCAAGGCTCTATATGAGTGCCAGTTTCCAAGCACCAACAGACATGTATAAAAGGATTAACGATCTTGAAGCAGGATTAGAATACCTGTTAATGAAAGACAAAAAAGCAATCCAGTAAAAGCAATATTAAACAGCCATTTAACGGTTGTTTAATATTACGCCTCTAAATGAAGGCAAAATGTAAGCAAATGTAATTGTCGTTTTATTTTGGCATTTTGCGAAATGTGGCTTCACGCATGTTTAATGCACAATTTTCGCACTTTTTGGGGTATTGAAAATGGTATAAGTGGTATTCACCCCCCTATTAGAGATAGCACTGCAATCATTAAAATGATCCGCTTTAAATTGAGTTCCCCGTAAGCCGTTTTTAGTTTATTCATCGGTGATTTGAGTTGGTTGAGGTTGGCAAAGCTATAAATTTTTAATAGCTA
>Ga0247815_10000342_pt1 | contig 37623 bp, 36 predicted proteins | sample UWRJL194509B1_FD_181014 | JGI IMG/M metagenome (GOLD analysis project Ga0247815, IMG submission 181014) | Plant litter microbial communities from Arlington Agricultural Research Station in Wisconsin, United States - UWRJ-L194-509B-1 | ecosystem: Environmental > Terrestrial > Plant litter >...
CTTCCAGGGGTTACTCCTGCGCTAGCTGCGCCTTCTGTATCGGTGGCACCAGGCAAAATAGAATTGATACGAACATTCTTTACACCCAGTTCTTTCGAAAGAGCGATCGTCATTGCGTCTAATGCTGCTTTAGTCGCAGAGTACAACGAGGCGCCCGGAAGAGGGTATTTGCTGGCACCCGAACTAATATTAATGATATTGCCGCCTTTATTACCAAACGCTTTTATAGATGCCTGGATAGTCAGGATAGCGCCCAAAACATTGACGTTGAAATGCTGATGAAAAGCTGTAACTGATATCTCTTCAACGGGTAAGTATCCCTGATGAACAGCATTGTTTACTAAAATATCCAGGGCGCCGAATGCTGCATAAGCTTCTTCAAAAAGCCTGGTTACATCCGCCTCGTTTGATACATCGGCCTGTACGGCAATGGCAACACCTCCGTTATCGGTTATTTCTTTAACTACCTTATCTGCTTCTTCTTTACTTGAGGCATAATTTACAACAACTTTTGCGCCTGCTGCGGCGAAGTGTTTTGCGATTGATGCACCTATTCCTTTTGCTGCACCGGTAACTACCGCTACTTTGTTTTCTAATTTACTCATGATTTCTCTATGTTAATATATTCAAATGCTTCAGGTGTATTTCCGTTCTGAAGTATATCCAAATATGCAGCGACTTAATGGAGTGTATATTGACGTGAATCATTAAGTAGGTGTGACTTAGGGCAGCTCAGTGCGTTGACCTACATCAAGTTTTTCGGCTAACAAATTGTAAAAAAGAAACTTAAGGAACTATGAAAAACCCGTAACGTAGAAAACCAGAAAAATCAAAACGGCGTATTTTGCGTCGCTAAGTATTTTTTTCGCATTTCGCTTTGCTATAGCAAGAGCATGCTGCAGGGGTAATTGTCCACTACACAGTTTTTAAGAAATTATAGTAAAGACCTATTTAAAAGAGTTTTTTCTTATCCTGCTCAAAGTTTCGGGCGATAAACCCAGATAAGAAGCGATCATATTTTGCGGGAAGCGCTTTAGAAAATGCGGATAATTGCTAACCAGGTCCTCGTAACGCTCTTCGGCAGTATAGCTCATAGCAGCCTGCATCCTTTTCTGGTTTGCAATGGTGTAATTTTGACTGATGATGTTTTGCATCGCAGCAAAAGCAGGAACATCCTTAAGAAACTCTTCAATTTGGGCATTAGTTGACTGAAGAACCTCAAGGTTCTCTAGCGCCTCAATATTAAAGCGGCTTGGCGTTAACAGGTAAAAGCTTTCAAAATCCGCCACCCACCAGTTTTCTACAGCCAGTTTTAGTACATTTTCATGTCCCTTTTCATCTACGGTAAAGGTCCTGGCAGATCCTTTTACAATAAAGCCAATATATTTGCACACGTCCCCTTCCTGTAAGAAGTATTGCCGTTTTCTCAATTTTTTGGGTTTGAAATGCGCCATCAACAACTGCTTATCATCGTCTGATAGCACTTTGCCTGATATTTCCTGAATGTAATCGAAAACGCTTCAAAATTGGACATTGGTCAAGTCTGTAATAAGCCGCAATTTAATCAAGCTGCCGGATAATAGCTAAAAAAAATTATTGCCAGCGCATTTCCCACTGATGCAGGTCTGCGACTACTTTAAGTAGTTCTTCTCCCTTTTTTGTGGTAGTATAGGCAATCTGTTGCGGTACGGTATTCACTACTTCCGTTTTAAAGACCAACCCTTCTGCCACTAATTCTGACAGCCTTTTACCCAGTATCTGATCAGAAATTGTTGGAAAAGCCTCTTTTAACAAGCTAAACTGACGGACCCCATGATGGATACTGTGCAGGACTTGCATCTTCCACCTGGGACTCAGGTTCCTTAAGGTTTCATTGACCTTACAGGTGGTGGATAATAATTCAATATTAAAAGCACGCGTAGTGCCCTCTTTTAATTTACTTGCCATGTATACAAAAATAACCTTTAGGGAAATCAGTATAGTAAAATCAATATCCTTTTATTTCCTGACCGGCCGTTAGACTTAATTATCTGCAATGTTATACGACTCACTTTGGGGTGAGTTATTGTGGCGTTTTTAATTTACAGCTAGGTTTAAACAAAAATTATTATCATGAACTATTATAAAATTAAATCCACCTTCTTTTATTTGCTCTTCATACTTCTGATGGGTGATTCTATCAGTTCCAATGCGCAAAATAAACTGCAGAAACCTGTTTACGTACTAGTGCATGGTGCATGGCATGGCGGCTGGTGCTGGGACCAGGTAAGTGAAAAACTTCGTGCGGAAGGCGATATTGTTTATGCACCTACATTAAGTGGAATGGCGGAAGACAAAGATAAACTGGATAGCACAGTTAATTTGAATACCCATATCAATGACATTGTAAAGTTGATTGTTGAGAATGACCTTCATCATGTTATTCTGGTTGGGCACAGTTACGGTGGCGTGGTGATCTCGGGCGTAGCTGACAGAATTCCCGGAAGGCTTGAAAAATTAGTATTTCTGGATGCCTTGCTCGTAGAAAACGGGCAGAATGCATTGTCGGTAAACCCTAAAGAAAGCCAGGATGTATTTACACAAACTGCTATGGGCTTTGATAAAGGATTGAGTATTCCAGCTCCTTCAAGTGCCTGGTTTGGTTTAACAGATAGTCTAGTCATCAAATCAACAAACATGCGTCTAACCAGTCATCCTTTAAGAACATTCACCCAGCCGCTGATATTAAAACATCCTTATGGTAATCATTTACCTCTAATTTATATTGCCTGCAGGAAACCAGAACTGGCTGTTCTTGAGCAATATGCACAAAAGACAAAAAACAACAAAGCCTGGAAGTATTATGAACTTGAAACTGGTCATGATGCAATGATCAGCATGCCTATTGAGCTTACTGCTTTATTATCATCGTTCAAATAAAGATAGCCGTTGAATAACCAATAGTCAATTATAAAATGGCTGTTGGTTATCCGGAAAGTAATGTGATATTTAGCGGTCATCGCCAGTAGGCAAATAGTAATGGTTTGAGCACACTTTGAATTAAAATGTAGAATCGAATGTATAAAAAAATCGGCATTGGCTTATTATTTACTATGCTTTGGGGCACCGGTTCTGTAGCTGTGAAGTTCGGGTTGCACAGCGCTGATGCGCTGATACTTGCAGCGGTCAGGTTTATCGCGATGGGTTTTATATTTGCGCCTTATTACTGTTTCATCAAAAAAGACCGCTTTTGGCCCACCAAGGGGGAATGGAAAAGTATTTTTATTTATGGCTTCTTAAGTACCACGTTAATGCTCGGCACTTTTTTCGCCGCCATGCCATATTCGTCTGCCGGTATAAGTATGTTGTTTATAGCAGTTGGGCCATTGCTCATTGCACTGCTATCATCTATTATTTTGAAACGTAAGCTCAGCCGTTTTGAGTTAATTGGGATGCTGATCTCATTTACAGGACTGATTGTTGCCTCTGCTGCTGCCCTACCTACTGCCACGATTAAGCCCCTCGGTATCCTATTGCTTACGATCTACATTATTGCTTATGCGGTAAGTAGTGTGTACTTCAGCATGATAAAATTAGAGTTATCAAATGCGGTTTTTAATATCTGGCAGGTATTTGTGGGGGGCGTTTTGCTGCTTCCATTCTGCTTTTTAACGGGAGGTTACCATATATATAAACTGGATGCCAACCTGGTTTTAACTTTAGCCTGGCTGATATTTATATTATCATTCGTCGCTAACCAACTATGGCTGTATCTCCTAAACGAAGACACGGTGAATGCGGGTAACTGGCTTTACTTAACACCGGTTTTTGGTTACGCTTATGGCTATCTTTTGTTAGGCGAAAGCATTACGCTTTACGCGGTAGCAGGTACTGTTCTGATCTTGGTCGGCCTGGTCATCTTTAAAAAAAGCAAGAAGGCTATTTGAGGGTCAGCTGTTCGTTTCGGTACAGTATCAACGAACCCTCAACCAGGACTTCCCGTTCCCTATCATACCATTGGAATGTATCCTCTGGATAGTGGGTATCTGATTGGGCAAACTTGTAGCCATAGAACCTGTAACCCGCAGGAGCTACATTTTTGTAAAAGTAAACCAGGTCGTTGCTAACTTTAATATGCAGGTATCTAAGCTCCGCATCCTTATCTTTCACTGGTAATTCTGTTCCAGTAAGGTACCACTGCGCATCTTTTAATTCGATGTGTCCTTGCTTACCATCCTCAGACCTCTCTACTTCAAAAACACCTGTTTCGGGGAAGAAAGGAACCGGAAAATCTTCATCTCCTTCGGGTAGTATATCACTTTCTTCAATCAAAGCTTTCAAACTTCCCACTATCTCATTCATCTTAGCTACGTTGTCACCAGATAAGGAAGTGATTTGTAATTGTTGTTCAAGTTCACTAATCAGACTAAGGGCTTTTTCTTTCATACTCTGGGCAAGATATAAATTATCACATTAACATTGCTGTTTTTTTGAGCGGGAAGCCTGATAATTAAACCCGGAGAGTTACGAAGTAAGTAATTCGTCAAGAATCAAGGGTACCTTTCTACTGATCTCCATAACAGGGCCTGTCCTATTTGTAGCGAAGCCTGATGTTGTGAATCTTTCTATCGTTATGAATGATAAAGCTAAAGTTTTGCCCAATAGCAAACTGACTGTTTGTGCCGTTGCTGCTTCGGTAGAAAGCAGGATATTGTACTCCCCAACAAATCCAACAATTTCCTCATTAGTTAGTGAATCAGTATAATGAAGTTTCCAGGTTAGTCGAATATATCTAAGCCCAGGTGCATTGCGGTTAGACTGCACCTCGTAGTTGAGCACCATTTTCTCCTGATGAGGTATTCGATTACCTTCAGAAAACTGGTACGCACTATTCACATCGAGACGGATAGTCTTTGCGTTTAGGATTTTCATATTTGGCTATTTACTATACAAAAATAAGGACTAATAGAATATTAAGCAAGCCTGGTAAAAGCAACATGGTATTTTTTGACTCTACACCATTTTCGAGATTTGATGAGGATTGATTTCGATTTAGAGACTAGTGATGACAGATTTGAGCTTTGGGCGATAGCAAAATGAGCTTACTAAGATAACTTTACCACCAAATATTGCCGACCTTTGTATTGTTAGTTCGAAAACATAAAGAAATGGAAGAGCCGTCAGCACCAGTTTGTGAACATTCGGGAGTAATTTACAGTCATCATTTAAAGGACGAGCGTATTACCGAGCAGTTCACTCCGGAACATGGTTTGTGTTTGATCACTTCAGGCGCGCTAATTGTATCCGGGACATCAGGAACCAAACATTATCACAAAGGTGCAATTGTATTTTTCAAAAAGAACTCCTTAGCAAAGTTTATGAAAAGCCCGGCCGGTAGCGAAAGCTTCGGATCTATCACGGTTGTTTTTGATACAGCGCTATTGAAGGATTTTAATACACCCAGGATAAATGAAAGCAACGCTCAAATTAAAACTTACGAGGAGGTTACCAAACTAGAGGGCGACCTGAGCAGAATGGAGGTTTACTTTGAGGGGCTTTTCCAGTATTTCAAAAACCCGCTCTCTAAAGAGCTGATGGAATTAAAGACAAAGGAAGCACTTATGCTTCTGATCCAACTGGATCCAAACCTGAAACAAACACTGTTCAACTTTGGGCAACCTGGAAAGATTGACCTTGAGCTTTTTATGCAAAAGAATTTTAAATTCAATGTAGAAATGAAAAGACTTGCATTCCTGTCAGGCCGAAGTCTGGCAAGCTTCAAAAGGGACTTTAAAGCCATATTTAACAGTTCTCCTTACCGATGGCTGCATACAAGACGTTTGCAGGAAGCACATTTTCAATTGAAGGAGCAAAAACGGAGACCATCGGATGTATACCACGAGGTCGGGTTTGAGACCCTGGCACATTTTTCTTACGCTTTCAAACAACAATATGGCATCTCCCCTTCCACACTTTCGTAACTAGATCGGAAACTACAATAATCTTTTTATAAATAGAATTCACATGAAAAAAACAATTTTTATCACCGGGGCATCCTCCGGTATCGGAAAAGCTACGTCTCTATTATTCGCCAGAAAGAACTGGAATGTAATTGCAACAATGCGTAGCCCGGAAAAGGAAAAAGAACTTTCCTTGTTGGACAATGTATTATTACTTGAGGCGGATGTAACTGACACTAATTCCATCTCGCTTGCAATTGAGCAGGGTATTGCAAAGTTTGGTCACATCGATGTGCTGTTGAATAATGCAGGATATGGGCAACAGGGCATATTTGAGGCCGTTAGTCCTGAAAAGATCAGAGAACAGTTTGAGGTGAATGTATTTGGGCTAATGGAGACTTCCAGGGCCATCCTTCCACATTTCAGGCGGAGGAAAACGGGTACAATTATTAACATTACCTCGGGCGTTGGCAGAGTTACAGTGCCTCTGGTAAGCATTTATGCTGCTTCAAAATTTGCTGTAGAGGGATTCTCAGAATCGCTTTCTTATGAACTGGACTCACAAAATATAAAGGTGAAAATTGTTGAACCGGGCTACGTCGCCACTCCTTTCTATCAACGCGCCAAAACTGAATTTGCTTTTGATCCACAGTTGGAAGATTATCAGGAGTTTCAGGGGAATATGAGCCAGTTATTTACTTCGTTTGAATCCCTGGAAACCGCAGGTGCTGAAGAGGTTGCAGCAACGGTATTCCAGGCTGCAACTGATGAAACCCATCAATTGCGCTATGTTATAGGACCTGATCTGGAGCCAATGATTGATCTTCGCAGCCAGGGGTCAGACCAGCACTACATTGAAACGATGCGTAGCCAGTTTATGCCGGAAGGTTTTAAGAATCCATAAGACCTTTCTCCTGCTTATATAATTTTGCACTATCAACGTCGCCTCTACAATATTTATTAGAGGAATATATACGCTTCTTTAGCTATTGAAGAAAGAAATTCAGATATTCGCTACTTAAACAGGTAAATGGGGGCGAAAGACACCGTTGATGATGCTTATTGGCTAAAGGAATTTCGGCAAGGAAGTGAGCAGGCATTCAACTGGTTTTTCAACCTGCATAATAAATCCTTATTTTATTTTGCTTCACGCCTAATACAAGATATCCCCGAGGCGGAGGAAATCGTTTCACAAGGTTTCATCAAACTTTGGGAAAGGCAAACAAATTTTGAAACAGCTGAAAACATAAAGGCCTTTTTATATATCACCTGCCGAAATTCCTGTTTAAAACATTTGAGAGACCTAAAAAGAAAAACTGCTGAGCAGCAGTTGTACCTGAGTCAACTGGAAGATACTGAAGAAACGGTTCTGTATGAAATTATCGACACAGAGATTATTTCCATACTTGCCCGCGAAATCGAAGATTTACCTGACAGATGCCGTGAAATTTTTAGCTTGCTGTATTTCGACCAAAAGAAAACCGCGGAGGTCGCTTTAATATTGAACATCAATGTGCAAACGGTTAGAAACCAAAAGATAAGGGCTATTGAACTACTAAAAACGAAGTTGATAAAAAAGGGTTTTTCGGGCATGCTTTTGCTGGCATTTTTGCTTTTTGTAAACGGGGATATAAAATAAATATTATTTTTTCTTGGTTGTTTTGGTACAAATGGGATTTCTATACATAGAAGTTAGCATAATCCAAAACTGGCTTTAACCCCTACCCCATGCTGGAAGAAGAATTTTTGATAGCGAAACTCATAGCAAGGCAGCTTCAAGGAGAACTGAATTCTGAAGAGCAGCAGGCATTAGACCAGTGGATCAATGCATCTGAAAAGAAAAAAATAACTCATCAGCGCTATACTAGCGAGGAAGAGATTAAATTGAAAATTCAACGTTATAATCAGGTCAACAGTGTTGCGATCTATAAACTGATTCGCGATAAAATCGTATTCGTAAAGCAGAATGAAAAAGAATCTGTCATCAAAAGGCTTTGGCCTGTATTAGCAGCTGTGGCAGCATCTGTTGTCTTGATTTTTGGAATCGGACTATATTATCAGAATACGACGCTGGTTGCATTAACTGATCTTGTAGCTGAAACGGACATTGCCGCTGGTAAAAAAGTGGCAACATTGATTCTTGGAAATGGAAGAAGAATAGAACTTTCTGATGCACAACCTGGTCTCTTGGCTATGGAAGCGGGAATCAGAATAACGAAGGCTAACAATGGAAACCTGGTTTATGGATTGCTGCCTCACACAAATGCAGAACCAGAACAGCGTGATCACGGTTTAACATATAACACAATTCAGATTCCCCGGGGTGGAGAATATCAGCTAGTGCTTGCGGATGGAACGCATATATGGCTAAATTCGGCCACCACGCTGAGATACCCAACCAACGCTGCCAATAACCATGACAGATCAGTTGAACTGAATGGTGAGGCTTACTTTAAGGTTAATCATGATCCCATTAGACCTTTTAGAGTCAAAACGACAAATCAGGTAGCAGAAGATTTGGGTACCGAATTTAATATAAGTGCGTACGGCGACGAGTTGAATACCGTAACCACGCTAATGGAAGGTTCACTAAGCATCAATAATAAGGTACTTAAACCAGGTCAGCAGGCTGTACTTAAAAAAACAGGCAGTTTAACCTTTCAGAACGCGGACACACAAGAAGTGCTAGCCTGGAAGAATGGCGACTTCGTTTTTCGAAATGATGACTTCAGGAAGGTGATGCGCAAAATCTCACGCTGGTATGATGTTGACATCATTTATGATGCGTCTGCGCCAGAAAGTATACCTCTGGGCGGTATGATATCCAGGACCAAAACATTATCGGCTTTGCTGAACCTGATGGAACAAACCGGAGCGGTGCATTTCAGCAGAAAAGGCAGGACAATCATAGTATCGAAATAGGACAAGTATAGCAGTAAACATAAAGAATGGAATATAAGAATAAAACCAACACAGTACACCTCAAGTTGAATATTGTCGTTGGCCTTATTTTACTGAAATGATATTTCCCATAAACAAAAAGAAGTCTTGGACCAGGCTGTTGATTGCAATATCTTACATAGTATTGATGCAATTTGGCGCGGCACATGCCCAGAAAATCACTCTTTCTGAAAAGAACGCGCCTATGGAATTGATTTTTAACGAAATCCGCTTACAAAGTGGTTATGATTTCATATTTAATCAAGACCTTCTTAAACAGGCAAAACCTGTAACAGTACATCTAACTGATAAATCACTACAAGAGGCGCTGGATGTTTGCTTTCTCAACCAGCCATTTACTTACATATTTCAGCAGAAAACAATTGTGGTACAGGAAATAAAAAATAAGCAAATAAGTAAGCCATTAGCTGTATTAAAAGTAACGGTCAGGGGCCGCGTGATTGATAATGGAGAAAAACCCTTGCAGGGATCTACTATCAAGGTTGCTGATAAAAACCTCAGTGCTGTAAGCGCCAAAGATGGGAGTTTTTTTTTAAGGGGAATCAACGTAGATGCAGAACTCGAAATATCTTTTGTAGGATATATAACCAAGAGAGTTAAGGCTGAAGCAGATCTGGGAGATATAAATCTGCAACCAATTGTGTCAAATTTAGACCTGGTAAATATTATCGCATATGGCACGACCAGCAAACGTTTTAGCGTGGGATCAATCGTTGCCGTAGAGGCTAAGGAAATTGAACGTGAACCGGTAACGAATGTTCTATCGGCCCTCCAGGGACGTGTACCAGGATTGCTGATCTCTCCACTAACAGGGGTTACCGGAGGCGATTATGCTGTACACCTGCGTGGCAGCAATAGCCTCGTAGGCAGCAATGATCCTCTATATGTGATTGATGGTATTCCATATACTTCAGTGTCTGTATCAAAGATAGCTGGAAATTCGAGCGCTGCTGGAAGTTCAAATCCTTTAAATGATATCAATCCTTATGACATCGAAAGTGTGACTGTCCTAAAAGACGCATCTTCAACGTCAATTTATGGAGCCAGAGGTGCCAATGGGGTGATAGTGATCACAATGAAAAAGGCGACAGCAGGACAAACCAAGGCTGACTTAAATGTATATCGCGGTTTCGGGGAAAATATAAAAAGAAAAAAAATGATGCATATCGCTGACTATCTGGAAATGCGCAGGGAAACTTTTAAGAATAGCCCTTCCAGCTTATTTAAGCCATCGGATGCTCCTGAGCTTGTCTTATGGGATCAGACCCTCGACCGAGACTGGCAAGAAGAGTTGCTAGGAACAAGTGCAGTTTATACTGACGTCCAGGGCTCTGTCTCCGGCGGCAAAGACCTCAATACATTTCTCCTGGGTGGAGGTTACCATAAAGAAACTACCGTATTCAGAAAAGCTGATGCAAACGAAAAAAGTTCTGTGCACTTTAGTTCCACTCATCAGTCAACCGATCATAAGTTCAGGGCAATGCTGGGTGTTTCCTATATAAAAAGCTTTTTATCTTTACCCCGTAGAGACATTACCTTATTTGCAGCATCACTACCGCCAAATCAGCCCGGATTCATTCAGAACGAATCATATAATACTTATCAATCAGGTCGAAATAATGTGGTTGCTAATGCTACAATAGCCTATCAGATTCTCCCTGGTCTGGAGCTAAAAAATAATGTTGGCTTCAATAGTATCACTTCGGATGAAATTCAGATCAACCCTTCCTTAACAAATATTTATAGTTCTGGCTCTTTGAACTCTTACGTGCTAACCGCAAACAACAGTAATTATGTTTGGAATATGGAGCCACAATTGAATTTTAATAAAATTCAGGGGAGAGGGAGTTTGAATATGCTTATCGGAGGAACAGTACAATCGGATTCAACAAAGGGGGTATCCAGTTATTTTAAAGGCTTCCTAAATGATATGCAGCTGACTAATCTTGCTGCTGCGAGTAGTATGACCATTCTAGACATGAACGCTACAAAGACCAGATTTAGCTCCGTTTTTTCACGTATTGGCTATGCATGGGACGAAAAATACATCCTTGACCTAAGCGCAAGAAGAGATGGTTCAAGCCGTTTTGGACCAGGAAAGCAATTTGGCAACTTTGGTGCAATGGGGATTGCCTGGGTATTTTCGAATGAAGGATTTGTTGCAAAAGCATTTCCATTTATAAAATTTGGTAAATTTAGGGCCAGCTACGGAACTGTAGGAAACATCCCTGTGTCTGACTATCAGTATTTTAGCAGATGGTCATTAAGTGGCTCCCAATATGATGGAATACCCGGACTGCAGTTGCAAAATCCAGCTAATGAAGACTTAGCCTGGGAAGTAACAAAAAAACTGGAGTTTGGTCTGGATCTGGAATTATTTAAAGGGCGCACGTCATTAAATTTAGATTACTATAATAACCTATCAACTAATCAGCTTATTTACTACCCTCTCCCCATGATGACAGGCTTTCCCAGCGTGTATGATAATTTAGGCGCTGTTGTGAAAAATTACGGCCTTGAGTTTAGCATTCAAAATACGAACATCCAGAACCACAGATTTAAATGGACCACCAGTTTAAATTTTTCAGCACCCAGGAACAAGCTATTGAAATTTCCGAACTTGGAAAGTTCCACATACTATTTAAGGTTGAGGATCGGACAACCAGTTTACAGCACAAATCTTTATGACTTTGTAGACATTGACCCACAAACTGGTTTAGCCAGGTATGCAACACCTACGGGTCTTGTCAATCAACCTGAAAATACAATTGAAAACAGAACGGTCCTCTTTGATAGTAGACCAAAATATTTTGGCGGCATAGGCAACAATTTGCGCTATAATGGATTTGAGCTGGACGTATTCTTCCTGTTTGCCATACAGCACGCAATCGACTATCAAGGTACCTTGGGTGGTACCAGCTCGGTCAATTTGCCTATCCGATATCTTGATAGATGGCGTAAACCTGGGGACATCAGCAACAATCAATTACTTACCTACTATTGGAATGCAAATGAGGCTGAATGGAAATTACCAGAGAGTGACAGGGATTTAGTTGACGCCTCATATATAAAGCTCAAAAATGTATCCTTCAGCTATAGTTTTTCCTCAAATTTATTGAAAGCTATTCATTTAAAAAGATGCAGGGCATATTTTCAGGGCCAAAACCTGCTCACCATTACCAACTTTACAGGACTGGATCCCGAAACCGGAAATAATGCACTGCCGCCGCTTCGTGTGTTAACCTTTGGATTTCAGTTTACGCTATAAAATCAGAATGATGAAACAAAAATACTTGATAATAGTAATACTTTACCTAGCCTTATTGGCGCAAAGTTCGTGCAAAAAATTTGTTGAGGTTGATGTGGCCGGAAGTCTAATAGGAACCAAACAGGTTTTCAGCAATGATGCCAACGCGACAGCTGCTGTTATAGGAATATATATTAAAATGATGGCAAAAAGCGTAGGAGTTAGTTATATTCCGCTTGCGGTTACAACGTATAGCGGGCTTTGCGCAGATGAGCTAAAAATATTTAAACCCGCGGCATCGAATAGCAATGCCTATTTTTACATTAATTCAATAGGAACTAACTCTCTTACCAACGAGAATATCTGGTCAGATTTATATGGTTATATTTTTACTGCAAACCTGACGATAGAAAACCTTGAAGGGAATACACAGGTTTCTTCTACTGTAAATGATCAACTGCTGGGAGAAGTAAAGTTCATCAGGGCCTTCTCTTATTTTTATTTAACCAACATTTATGGTGATGTTCCTTTGTTAACCCATAGCGATTACAATATCAATCGCCTGGCAGGTCGGAACAGCCAGAGTGCTGTATACAACCAGATGATCACAGATTTGAAGGACGCACAGCGCTTATTACGGCCGGACTATTCTATCTCTGAGAATAAGGAACGTGTAAGGCCAAATAAATGGGCTGCGACGGCACTACTTGCAAGGGTATATTTATATACCGGCAATTGGAATGACGCAGAAAGTCAATCTACTGCAATAATTGCCAACACGTCGCTATTTTCGTTACCCACCATTGGCAGTGATTCGGTGAATGGATTAAATACTGTATTTAAGAAAAATAGCTTAGAAACGATCTGGGCGCTGAAACCCGTTTTGGAAGGCTTAAATACATCTGAAGCAGAAATTTTTATGCGACCAGCCGAGGGCCTATTCGGCGAGAACCGATTAGTATTGAGCGACCAGGCAATCAGCGCATTTGAACCCGGCGATTTACGGCGCAAGGCATGGATTAATCCGGCCAGTACGCCAGAATCCTTCCCAGACACTAACTATTACGTGAATAAATATAAAGTCGGGTTCACTAAATTGCAAGCTGCCCAGGAGTATAGTATTGTTTTACGGGTGGCAGAACAGTACTTAATCCGGGCAGAGGCCAGGGCAATGCAAAATAACCTTAAGGGGGCTGCCCATGATCTAAACCGCATAAGGGCCGGTGCAGGGCTGAGCAACGCAGCTGTCTCCGACCTGTCTTCTTTGCTTAAGGCTGTTTTGAAGGAAAGACAGGTTGAACTGTTCTGCGAATTCGGACACAGGTGGTTTGACCTAAAAAGAACAAAAAATATTGATGCCGTAATGAATGTCGTGTCGCCACTGAAAAATGCAGTTTGGAACACCAATTTTCAACTTTACCCAATTCCACAAAATGAAATTCTAAATAATATAAATCTTACCCAGAACACTGGCTACAATTAAAAAATAAGGCACGGCAAACATTACCTCAAAAGTGCTGAATAGTATTTAAAGCATGACTATGCCATTTTCTTAACAATAAATATGAAAGAATTATTATGATTAACTGTATAAACAACTTGCTATCAAAAGAAAACGTTTCTGATTCCAAAATTCCTGAAATGCTGAACCAAATAATTGAAATAACTGGTGCTGATTACATTCAACTTGCTATGCATCGAGACCTTCATGGAAACTTTCAAAACTGCTATCATGCATCTAGGCACAAAGCCCCCTCTGAGGAGTTTATCAAGGATGTACTAACCCTGGCAACAACAAGGATAGCCAACGAATTACCACTAGTATTTGGTTCTGGATTTGTAGAAATAAGTAAAGACAAGACTTTAAAATCGGACTATCAGCAGCTCCTCTTCATTCCAGTCAATGAATCGGATATCCGGATCGGCGTGCTGGTGATAGGATTTTTAGTCTTTAAACAATTTACAGATTACAAGAGCGTAGGTGTAATACACTGGGATGCTTCGAAATACAGTGACGATGATGTAGAATTCATCAGCGACCTAAATCGGCAGATCTCAACTGCGGTCACTACGATCTTAGCCCACCAACTGATTATACATAGCGAGCAGGAAAAATCTAAGCTACTGAAGTTCAGTAATGACCTTGCTTCCGAACGGGATATTTTAATTTTGTGTCAAAAACTGAAAAGTCAATTCAAGGAGCTTTTTTCCATCGGAGATTTCCTGGCGGTTACCGCATTGAGTGAGGACAAAAAATCCCATAGGGTTATACTTTATGATCCTGATGCGCCCATTTCAAAAGATCCTTATCTGGTCCACGTAATCAATAACTATGTAGTGTTTCATCAGGAAATTTTTGGGCTGATCTTAAAAAGCGATGGACCTGTCATATTTGATACTAAGAAGTGGGCAGAAATGAAATTGCCTCCTGCCTATGCAAAAATGATTCCTGAATTCGGCATTGACAACATGATTGGAACAGCCCTTCGTTTTGCGGGTGAACCCATTGGATTTTTGGTCTTTAAACAGGACAGCCTGCTTCCTGTTTGCCAGCAAGCCCAACTTTTTGAAAGTATTTGTTCGCAGTTGGCCATTGTACTTTCTAATATTCTGGCCAATCAAAAAATTGAGAGTCAATTGAAGCAAATCAACGCTTACAAGGAACAACTTGAAGGTGAGAAATTGTATTTAAAGGAGGAAATCGACACCATGCACAATTTTAATGAAATTATTGGCGCCAGCCACTCGTTGCGGGAAACTTTCAAGCTGGTGGATCAGGTAGCATCTTCTGATAGCACCGTACTGATACTCGGCGAGACCGGAACCGGAAAAGAGCTGATTGCCAGAGCTATTCATAACAATTCGAAGCGAAAAGCCAAACTTATGGTAAAAGTCAACTGCGCTGCGCTGCCGGCAAATCTAATTGAAAGCGAACTATTTGGCCAAACGGGGAAGCTTTACCGGTGCTACCGATCGACGGTTAGGTAAGTTTGAACTTGCAAATGGAGGAACATTGTTTCTGGATGAGATCGGAGAAATGCCGCTTGATTTGCAGGTTAAACTTTTGAGGGTGTTGCAGGAAAGAGAAATAGAGCGTGTTGGCGGTCGTACTACAATTAAGATTGACACACGAATTATTGCAGCGACCAACAGAAACCTGGAAAAGGACGTGGAAGATGGTCGCTTTAGAAGTGATCTTTACTACCGTTTGAATATATTCCCAATCACCTTACCCCCTCTTAGGGAAAGAAAAGAGGACATAGAATTACTTGCCACGCATTTCATTAAGAAGTTTTCACATAAAACCGGAAAGCGCATCGACTCCCTGGGAATCCGGGTCTTGCAGGAACTAAAAGAATATCCATGGCCTGGAAATATCAGGGAACTGGAACATTTTATTGAGAGGAGTGTGTTATTGACTTCGGGCACAATGATTAAGGAGATCCATTTGCCATCATTAAAATCAGGAGCCCTCGCAAAGGTAATTTCTGAAGAAATTAAGTTACAAACGATCGACGAAAATGAGAAAGCACACATTTTCCAGATCTTAAAGTACTGTAAGGGAAAGATCTCAGGACATGGTGCTGCCGCTGAAATACTTGGCGTCCCACCTTCTACCCTCAACTCAAAAATTAAGCGTTTAGGAATTACCAGGGAACATTTAGTATAAATGTAACAATCTAAAATGTTGGGGGGAGCTTTCGGATTAAGTTCGGCTAGGAATCCCCCCATTCTATTGCACTATTGACATGCCCTGAAGGTAAACTGTTTTTGCAACTGTCGGCACTTTTCTACGACCCATACACTATCCTTATTTTTTAGCGTATACGCCATTTTTCCAAATCTGGTACGCGTTTTCATGCCCTCTCGCGAAAGCAATTCTCGTAATTTTCTTGTTATGATTTAAAATAATCGGGTGGATTACTTGCGGGATAAACTGTTTCTAATCGGACAAAAGATACCTATACCTAGGTATATAGAATACATCGGATACTTTGCATTTTTACAAATATTAAACTAAAACGACATATGAAGAAAAGTTTACTTTTACTGCTTATAGTATTTATAGGCAGCGAATTGTACGGGCAGGGTATGTATTCAGATCCTCCTGAAAAACAAAAAAGCTTGTCTCTGCAGTTGGGTACGCAGGGTGTTGGAATTGAATTCAAATATCAGGTTGTTCAAAAGCTTTCCGCCCGAGCGGGCTTCAGCATTTTGCCTATTAAAACGGACAAGGTGGTGCAATCCTTCAGCAACGATACTGACGACCAGTTGAAAGCTTCGTTTACCAATGCGCGTATTTTGCTTGATTATCCAATTTTAGGTAATGGTATCAGGTTGGTTGCCGGCGGGGCATATTTTTTTAAGGCGGACGGTACGATAGAAAGTAATGCTACTGAAGGATTTAACCTGGGCGACCGTCACTTTACACCCGAAGAGGTAGGAATGATGAAGATCCGGGCTGAATGGAAAGGCCTTAGGCCATATGCCGGGCTGGCGTTTTTCCGTGACTTCCCTAAAAACAGGATAAATGTTACCCTGGATCTGGGCCTTTACCATTTGGGCTCGCCAAAGGTAACCACCAGCTCTACAGGCATGCTTTACCTTGATGATACAAACCGCCAACTCCTGGAGGATAATTTAAGCACCTATAAGTGGATGCCGTTGGGGCAGCTTGCAATCAACTATAAGTTTTAGACCTAAATTTAACTATAAAAGCGATGATCTATTTTTACAACAAAAAGAACAGATGGGTAGTATTAGCTATCCTTACATTTGCATTGATTATAGGCCAATCGGCCTGTAGGAAACCTACCGATGGAGTTTTAGTAAGCATGAACACGGCCGCAGCTACAGGAACACCCAAATACCATATACTCGTAAAGGTAAGGGATGCTGCAGCGTTGACCAAAATTCCTTCTGGGGCCACTGTAGCCGTAACCGGCCAGGATGCACCTTATATCATCAACAGCTCCGGATCAAAGAGTTTGACTATGCTGAACGGACTTGTTGAAATTGCCATTGACCCAAACCGGAATCCGGAATCGAACTTACCTGTAACGTTTGATTTGGCGATCAGTGCAGCGGGATACTTACCCCAGGTACGCCAGATTGAAGTGGCTCCTTCACAATTTAATCAAAATGTATATGTAGACCTGATAAATGTTAAAAATCCACCGGCAGGTATGCGGTTAACAGAGGCGACTATATCCCTAAGTAATGGTGCCGTATCTGCTTTGACGAAGGTGAATATGGAAAAAGGAACTGTAGCTACTTTAGCTACCAGTGCAGCAAACGGTTCTTTAAGCGTAGTGAGGTCAAAGGCCGAAATAGGTGATGATCCTAAGCTGGAAGACATTGCTGTTCCTTTTACTGTAGAGGATGGCTTTGTTACACTTGTACTACCTAAAGGATCTAGTTTCCACTACAATGTACTAGATACAGGGACTGTAAAACATATTGAGTCGGTACCAAAATTCGATACGGTTTGGCACAAAATTGAGACTAGTAACGTAAATGGCAAGGCTGCCGATATTCCAATACCCAGACTTATTGGGTACTATGACAAAGAGGTTTCTGGACCGCGGTATAAAAAAGTTGCTTACAAAGGTGTTGTAAAAATTATAACACGTTCGGTAGAATACAATACGAGCGAAAACGTAAAGGTATTTCCAGTGAATGCGGACGGCGTTGATTATGGAAAATCGATCAGTCTCTTAAAAAATAAATCTGGCAGGGAAAACAGACTTCTTTTTGACGGGATAACCATTCAAACTGCCTATCCGGTGACAACCAATTTCAATACCGAACTCCAGTTTACTGGAACTGATGCAAAAAACGTTCCTTTTGCGATTAGCCCGGATAGTGCATATAAGTGGTTTATTAGTTATGCGCTGGACGCGGACAAAATAAACCCTTTAACAAATAAAAAGATTGTAGCAGGGGACTCTGTGGAAACAGGTATTGATATTGAACATAACAGGACTTACCGGTCTATAGTTAAAGCTGTAAAGATAGGAGCTAAAGATTACCTGCGGACCGAATCTCAGTCGCCAAATGCCGGATTTTACTACGAAGCGCCTTTTACGCAGACCTTCGATTTGGCATTTGATGGCACTATCCCACCGGAACTTGTAGGAATTCCGGATCGGGAAAATGTCGTATATACATCTTATGTGCAAATGGGAAATTATCATTTGTCCCTTCCTTTTTATCCGGGAATGGCTTCCAGAGCGATGCACTTTACAGGAAATATTGTGTCCCGGGCGCCCATAACTGCACCGAAAGTTGTATTTAGTGTGTCCTACTGGTCGAGATGGTTGGTTAATAATAATCTGACTACAGGTTTTACAGCCCAGGTAGACTTGTTTGGTGGCGCCAACATTAGACTTGAACCTCGGGTGGATTTTGAGATGTGTATAAAATGTTCAGAAAAGAACCTACTTGTTACGCCAAATCAATGGGCATATCTAAGCGGTCTGGGTAACGATGGATATATCAATTTAGTTAATGGAAAATGGTCTACCATGGGCATACCTCAGGGCGGGACTTATTCTGCCACTGGATCTTATTTAGGCAAGTGGCCCAAGTACCAGTTATTGATAAACACGCAGCTGGTAAGGGATACCGCCTATATTGACTGCCGAGCAATCAATATGTAGATTCAATACATTCAATGGAAATAACAAACACGGCCGGCTCCTTACAGGTCCCACCGTGTTTGTTATTTTTTGGCTTATCTTTTTGTTTCCACTTTTTGGGTTCAATTTTCTTTGTTTCAACCTACTTTTTTATCTTTTCTGATTTATTCTTTTTTGCTTGTCACAATCAAACCGGTTGTTAGATAGTTGGTAACGTACCTCCGTCAATCACGAACTCTGTCCCCGTTAAATAAGCTGCCTTGGTGAAACCAGAAATCCAATGAATTCAGCAACCTCTTCTGATTCGGCAGATCTGCCAAAGGTACCACCAGTAACTAATGCAAATTTTCCTGCTAATTCATTATTTTCATTGAAATTTTCCATTTTATTGCTGTTTTTGCAAGGCAAAATTGAAATATAGGACGCAGCGAAACAAGTAAGGAAAAAAGATTCAATAGGGATAAATTTATCCGTATACGCAAATTGAATGTTATGTTTTATCTTCGTAAATGGCTTACAAGAAAAAGATAGAACCTTCATTTAACTGTGGTCTAGATGTACTGGGAGAAGTATTGTACGGAAAATGGAAAATACGTCTTTTGTATTTTATCAATCAAGGCCATAAACGGCCAGGTGAATTACAACGTCAAATTCCAGACGCATCAAGACGCGTATTAAACATGCAGCTAAATGAATTGGAGGCACACGAATTGATCACCAAAAAGATTTTCCCGCAGTTGCCCCCTAAAGTGGAATATTCGCTGACGAGCATGGGCGAAAGCCTGATGCCTTTAATCAATGCACTTGGTCAATGGGGCGATACCCATCAGGAAACATTGGTCAAGGCAATAAGGAAGTCTGCTGCCACCAACCCTGCAATGCTATGAGTGTTTTAATTCTTCCTTGGTGACAGTTGGTGATTTATGTTAAGGTGTTGGGAATTTGATTAGCGCAAGGTTCTTTTCAGCGCATGACTCCGCAATGCTGATAATGTAGAAATAAGTATTTAAATATTTAAAAAAAAGCTTATTTCTACGAAAATGTCAAAATAGATAGTTTTTTAAAAGCTTATTTTTACATAAATGTCGAAATAGATAGTTTTTTACAGACTTAATTTTACTTGATTACCTAATGATCATTAAACCTATAAGTCTTTTGATCTTTGCTACCTTTTGATTCAAACACAGGTTATTAACTCAATGCCTTGCCAATCAATTCGGCACCGTGTGCACTGTAGGTCAACTTTAAAGCCCAGTCTTTTCCCGGATCGCTCATTTTGGCCCAAGTTTTTTGCAATATGCCTATCATCTTTTCGTCGGGCTGTTTCGAAATCAAATCATCGAACTGGAACTCGAGAAATACGAGGCATAAAGCGTTTTCCATAGTTTGTACGTCTGGCTCAGTGCGAAGTCGCCTTTTAAGCACAATCTCACGCATTTGTTCAATAATCGTTTCATCGTACCCTATCGACCGAAGAAGAGACGAAGCTGTCTCAGCATGGAATTTCGAAAGATCGCTACGCCACTTGAGATAACCAGTTCTGCCATCGGGATAGGAAGAGCGTTTGATTTCCCATCGGCCTATATGTTGGCAGCGTGAAGCAAGTAGCAGTGCTTCACCCGCATTCGGGTCAAGTTTTAACACCCATTCATGCAGCTTAAGCGCATAGAAATATTCAATAGGGTAAGTAACGCCATTGCTCACCAGCGTTTCTGGTGAATTGCGGTTATAATTATCAAATAGGCTGAAAGCCTGATCAAGTTTGCTATTATTTAGTTGAAATTTAATCAAATTTGAATTCTCACCGCCATCGCTATCTGTACTCATAAATTTTAGTTGTTTAAGAAGCTTAGCTGAACCATGGTTGTCTTTATGGGTATAAGCCTCAATTGTTTTTAATCCAAGTACTTGACTTGAATAATCAATTATTTTCTTTGCTGCCTCTCTCATAATTCCTTTTCCCTGAAATTCTGGCAAAAGTTCATAGCCGATTTCGCATTTTTGTAGTTCTTCTGAAACGTCAAAAAGACCAATTGTCCCTACAAGTTTTCCGATACTCTTTGGTACAATTGCCCAATATGATAGGTTATTGTTTTTTATGTTCGCAATAAATCCCAATGCATCTTCATAATTTTTACTTGGCTGTCGATCAAGATATTTGTTTACCGAACTGTCAGAACGAAGAAGAAAAATTTCCTGAACATCATTCTCCGATAATTGTCGGAGCGTCAACCTTTCAGTCGTCAATGTAGGGAAGGTTTTCAAATTTATGTGTTCCATTTTGCTAAGGTAATACTACAGCGAACGTCGGTTCAATATTTGGCTATTCATTGCGTAAAAGTAAAGAGTAAAATCATAATGGCCAAGTCTTAAATAGCTATTTGGTCAAAGAACAAATATTAGCTCGCATAACTCCTGTGCCTTCTCCATAGCGGAATGAGCAGGATAACCAGAATCATGCAGGAAGATAATGTGGTATAGCTATAGAACTTTTGCCAGAGAATCTCCATAAAACTTAAGAAAGTAATATACGTTGTTTTTGAATGAAATTTAGTCAAAAATCATGCAAAAAATCATTATTAATTCTTAACTTTGTTTAAAAAAAAATGTTATGTCAAAGTTAGATGATTTGAAAAGCCATTTAAGGAAAGGCAATATCTATAAGAGAGATGAACTACAAAAGTGGTCAAATTCCATTGACAGGCATCTGTCTGAACTGACAGGCAATGGAATTTTGAAAAAAGTGGGGCCGGGATTGTATCATTTTCCGAAAAAAAACGCTTTTGGGTTTGAACCGCCTGCTGATAGTTCGCTCATCAAAAAATTTCTGGATAACGACAATTTTCTGATTACTTCTTTCAACTCCTTTAACGGATTAGGAGTGGGAACTACCCAACTGTATAATCAGCAGATTGTATATAACCACCTACGTAGCGGAGATATCAAACTAGGCAGCAAATTGTTCACATTTAAAAAAAAATCAGCATTTCCAAAGAAAACAAATGAAGAGTTTTTGCTAGTTGACCTAATAAATAATTTAGATTACCTGGCAGAAGATCAGCCAAGAATACTTGATAAAGTCTTGAAAAAAGCGATGAAATTAAATAAGCATTCGCTAGACCATGCCATTGAGAAATATGGCACACCAAGAACCAGAAAACTATTGGCCACAGCCTAACCAATACCAGCACAAATCTATGCGTACAACATTCCTCCATCGGCGAAAGGATTTTAAAAGCTTGATTGGTACATTATCCTCAGAAATAGGCATACTTGAAGCCCTGGTTGAAAAGGATTACTGGATCATGCACGTGCTTTATGGCATGAAAACTTTGGGTCTTGATTTTGAACTCAAAGGTGGTACTTCACTTTCGAAAGGATTTAAGATTATTGACCGGTTTTCAGAGGATATTGATCTACATATTACTACGCCACGACCATTTATTGATGAGACTGGTATCATAGTGAATGAAAACCCCAAATCCAGTGGCAAAAACATAATTGATAATCGTATGAAGTTCTTCGATTGGCTAGTCGATTACATCAGGATAGATGGGATTGTTGCAGAACGTGATACGGAGTTTGATGACAAGAACGGAAGAAATGGAGGTATCAGGCTTAGTTACGATGGCTTATTTGGATCTGCGCCTGGAATCAAGGATGGAATAGTACTAGAGGTTGGCTTTGCAAAGGTTACGCCAAATGAAAATGTTCATATCAGTTCATGGATGTATGATAAGGCAATTGAGGCTAAACTTAAGATCACTGATAATAGAGCGTTGGAGATTGCTTGTTATCATCCCGGGTATACACTGGTCGAAAAACTCCAAACCATTGTCACAAAATTCCGTGGAGAACAGGGAAAGGGTGACGTCGGACCGAAGGTCAATTTCATGAGGCAGTATTATGATGTGTACCGGCTTTTGCAGAGAAATGATATTCAGCAGTTTATAACCACGCAAACTTATTTGGAACATAAACGCGACTGGTTTCCAGAAGTAGATCTTGACGTACCATTATCCCAGAAGGAAGCATTCTTGCTTAGCAATAAAGAAATTAGGCAGGATTTTAAAAATCGTTATACAGGAACTTCCGGGCTTTATTATCAAGGCCAGCCAGATTTTGACGAAATATTGAAATATATCCAAATCAATTTGAACAAATTAGGTTAATTGCATTAGATGACAGTGATCCTTCTTTACTTTGAAGTCGGCATAATTACTGCTTAAAAACAAATATTAGCTCGCATAACTCCTGTGCCTTCTCCATAGCGGAATGAGCAGGATCACCAGAACCATGCAGGAAGCCAATGCAGTGAAACTAAGGATATGGAACTTCTGATCGGTTATGCCTGTATGAAACACCACTTTCAACTGAGAGCCTGATAAGATAGCCCCGAGGTAAGCAAAAGTTCTATAAAGGCCGAATGAAACCCCTTTTTGCGCCAATGGCGCTTCTGCATTGAGCAATGACTGATTAGCGATCAGGTTAAGGCCTTCAGCTATTCCCATTATTACCGTGATGACAACAATCATAAAGATGCTGATCTCTGTATTTAGCATGAATATGCCGCCACATGTAATCAGCATAAAAATTACTCCCAAAAAGTTTTGCGCAAACAATTTCTTGCTGTTGGAAATCAGCAATCCCGTTGCAATAGCCACTATTGAATCGGGAAGCATGAATAACCCGGTTTGCGCCGGATCAAAATGCCTTACTCCCTCCAGCCATTGTGGAAATCCATATAACATCGTATATAGAATATAACTTGTAGCAAGGGCCCTGATATAAACCAGCAACAGCGAAGGTTTACTAGCGAGCAAACGTACGTCAATAAATGGATTTTCCTGTCCGCGTTCCCATAATATCATAAGCAAAAGCAGTGCTAAGACAGGTATCATCAACTGCCAAGTGAACGTATGCTGTATGAGCAGGAACAGCATCGATAATAAAAACAGTGTAAAAATCAGAATGCCGGGGATATCCAGTTTTTTTACCAGTGCAGATCTGCTTAGTTGTTCTTTTACCGGATCATTGGGAATGGCACTGGAAAGATAAATTGCAATAATGACCCAGGGAATATTGATAAAAAATATCCCTTTCCAACCCAGCCATTGCGTGAGCAATCCTCCTAAAACTGGCCCGAGGATCATGCTTACCTGCGCAGAAATACCCACAAGACCCAATATATTGCCTGGAACCGGCTGCTGCACTTCAGCATATTTTTTATTGATCAATGCCATGGCAGAAGGATATGCGGCCGAAGTACCCAGCCCAAGGATAATCCTGGACACTACCAGCCAGGAAAACCCTGGTGCAAACATACCAATGAGTGCAGCGACTAATACCAGGATAAAACCAAAAGTATTTATCTTTTTGGCGCTGAAGATATCTGCCAGCCGGCCCATGAGCGGCTGGGCAATAGTTGATGTGACATAAAGCGACGTTACCAGTATAGCCCCCTCGCCTACGCTTTTTCCAAATGAATTGCATAATGGAATCAATGCCGTGGCCAGCATAGTCGAATTTAACGGGTTCATCATCGTGCCAAGTAAAATTGGCAGCATGAATTTATATGGGAACGGCCCTTTCTTTATGCTAAGCATTTATTGTTGATTGTTAAACAATGGCTGAGTTATCATGATTATGTATTTGCTTTTAATTTCTCTGTGATATTATTTGTATTCTATAAGCTTCTCCATCAGCACAACAGCCTGTTGCAGCAGTTTTTTATCTGCAGCTGACAAACAATTCTCGATCGCTTCATTAAGCCATTCATCCCGTTCATGCCTGGTCTTATCAACCATCTCTTTTCCAAAGTCGCTGAGGGATATGGATATTTTTCGCTTATCTGTTTCTGAAGGAATTTTAACAATCAGATTAGCTTCCTCAAGCTTATTAATGATCTGCGACATGGACTGAGCTTTGATTTTTACCATTTCGGCCATCTGTGAAGGGTACAATGGCTGGTGATTGTACAGATTGGAGAGTGTGGTGACCTCCGTAATCGATAAATTATCAACGGTATTGATCTGCTGTCTCAGTCTCTTGAATAAATGGGATGTAGCAGTTCGCAATGCGGAGGCAAGATTTGTGTTCTTAGTCATATTGTAAGTCAAACTTATAAGTTTACCTTACAAATATAAGTGTTATTTTGTTAATAATACAAATGACTTGAGCCATTAGCATATTTATCACAAGTTAACTTAGGTGAAAAAATGAATGGACCGCAAAGCTGAATTTTGAGGCAATTAAAAACTCAAGAAAATGAAAAGAACAGCAACAGCATTCTGGCAGGGAGATCTTAAAACAGGTCACGGCCATTTAACCACCCAAAGCGGTGTACTTAACCAAACACAATATTCCTTCAATACCCGCTTTGCGGATGGAGTCGGCTCGAACCCGGAAGAACTATTAGCTGCAGCGCATGCAGGTTGCTTTACCATGGCAATCGCCTATGCCCTAACCCAGCAGGGAATAGCATCCGGGGAGATGACTACCACTGCGATAGTCACATTGGATATGGAAAAGGGCGGCATTAGCCGGATCGATCTACAGCTGACGGCCACGGCCATACCGGATCTTTCGGCAGAGGAATTCAGCAAGCAGGCGTTTCTCGCAAAAGAGAATTGCGTAATTTCAAAAGCCCTCGCCGGCGTCCCGATCGAACTGAGCGTAAACTACAACTAATAATAACAGTAGTGGTAGAAGTAATATTATTAGTAGTAGTAGTAGTATAGCAATAGAGACAGTACTACTATTAGCAATAACAGTCTGCTAAGTTCAAACAAAAATGGCCAGTGGCAATAAAGCCCTGGCCATTTTTGTTTATATATAATTTATTATTTATCTGTGCGTGTGCTGCTACTAAAAATGCAGCAGAGAAATGCGAAATTCAGCATAAGGAGCAGACTTACTTGTGGTGGTCATAAATGCATCATTGTAATTTCTGCGCTTAGCAAATGACCTTGCAGAAATGATGCTATTGATACCGCCACCGACCCCCAGCATCAGATTTTCCCCGATAAGGTATTCGAAACCAGGTCCTGATTTAAGTTCAATTGTGTTATAACTGAAGTGCCCAGGCAAAGCAGCGTCGCTGGATGTATAAAACGAGGAATAGGTACCGGCGGAGCTGCCCAAAGTAATCCACGCGTTGCGGGATACCGGCTGTTTGATGGACGCTCCCTGAGGGAAATCTAGCAACAGTTGCAGTCCGCTGCTGTTCAGTTTACTGAAATAATTGACTACTGGCAGTACCGGAAATGGAGCAGAAGGGTCGATCTGTACCAGGGCGCCGACTGAAAGGTATACATCAGACGTACGTTTTAGTGGAAAGGTGATACTTCCGTTAAAATTGAACCTCCTGACGGTCTGAAGATTGTCAGATATCCCTGTAAAGACTGCCGAATAAATAACTGGAGCATGAAATAATGCGTCTGTTCTGGAAAAATTAAGGGAAAGACCAAGGGTGCTTTTGCGAAAATCGCCGGTGCTTAGTCTCGGACTGGTGAGCTCGTTGTTGACTTGCGCAACATGCTCATTGTTGACTTCTGTAACATCAAAGAATTGTACATTGTGATAAAGCGTCGCACCGATCACATTTCCATCCCAGCTGCTAATTGGCACAGAAAAGAATGAACTGATTCTTGCATTACGGCTTTTTCCCCGGGCAAAAACCTTCCCGTTTAGTTTGGAATCAAAATTTGATTTTCCAAACAGGCTGGCAGTGATGGATGCCTGGCGGAGCGAAGGGTACCGGATGGCCTGCTGATGCAACTCGTTCCTGAGCGTATCGGCGGGATGTAAACTGGCCGTATTGAACATATTTTGTGCAAAAATCCCCGAGCTGCAAAACAGCATACTGGTGATCATCAGGCTACATTTCATAAAATTTGGTAAGGTCATAAATATTAAATTATAACAGATTGAAATACAGTCACCAGCCTTCAAATAAAATGAAGGCAGGTGATTGAAGAAATTATGGTATTTATTATTTAGCGTCCGGCTTAAAATCTAAAGAAATAGAGTTCATGCAAAAGCGCTTGTGAGTTGGTGCAGGCCCATCGTCAAAGATGTGACCCAGGTGAGCATCACAGCGTCCGCATAGCACTTCTGTCCGGCGCATTCCTGCCGATTCATCCTGCTGGTAGTGAACCGCCGTTTTCCGGCTGGGTGCATAAAAGCTTGGCCAGCCACAGCTGCTTGCAAACTTTGCGTCTGACCTGAACAGCAAATTGCCACAGGCTCCGCAGTAATAAGTCCCCCGGGTTGAGCTTTTCCAGTATTTACCGGTAAAGGCCTGCTCGGTACTTTTTTGACGCGCCACCGCGTATAGTTCTGGAGAAAGTACTTTTTCCCAGTCCGCATCGCTAACTGTCAGCTTTGCGGTATCCGTATTGGAATACCATGGATTCCGCTCGTGCCCCTGGTCTGACTTTTCATTTTGGGCAAAGCTGCTAAAACTGGCCAGCAATAGCATTGCGCAGCTAATTAGGAAGTTTTTCATATCTAATATCTAAGTGTAAATATGGCGTATAATGCAATTCAATTTTTTCAATAAGTGGATGAGGAAACCTCATGGAGAGAGCTAAGCAGCCTACTTTGCCACAGTTTCCGAGGCAAATTCCATCAGGCCTTTACCATCCACATAACCGGTGTGACTGGCGAGCACTTTGCCATTGCTGTTCAGGATCAGCAATGTGGGCAAGCCTTCGATCTGCCAGGTTTTGGTCAATCCAATCCCCTCCCCTTTCTCCACATCAATAGTGTAATTGATAAAATGCTTATTAAAATATGCCGCGGCTTTGGCATCCTTAAATGTGGTTTTTTGCAGCTCTTTGCATGGGGCGCACCAGGTGGCAAAGGCATCAACAAAAACCAGCTTACCACTGGCTTTGGCAGCTGCAAGAACTTGTTTAAAAGGTTCTTTAGTAAACATAATTTCCGCCACAGATAGCTTCTGTTGCGCATTGGCGTCGATAGAAAAAATACCGGTAGCGAACAGCGTGGCGAACGCAAACAGGCTGAATTTTAAAACATATGCTTTCATATTTGATTAATTTGAATGTTGATTAATTTGAATGTTGATTAATAATTGAATGATTAGCGACAGCTATACCTTTATCAAGAAACCCTGTGTAAGCTCTTACATTGAGGTCAAACGCCCTTGATTCGGCAGCCTGCTGACCGTTAGGTCCCAGGACCACATAAAAGGGTTGCGCGTTTGTGTTAAACAAGGTCTGCTGGAGGTCGCTCCATTTTTGTCCAAGTGTTTTAATTGTCTTAGCGGACACCTTGGAGGTGTATTTTTCGTTTTCGCTGAGCGCAGTCCTGTCATCTACATATAAAGAAATCAGCACATAGTTGTTTTTGAGCCTTTTAATGACCTCCGGATCTGACCACACAGCAGCTTCCATTTTTCTGCAATTGGTGCAACTCCAGCCTGTAAAATCCAGTAAGACTGGCTTATTGACCTTTTTTGCATAGGCAAGTCCCTCCTGGTAATCATAGAAGGCATCGATATTTTCCGGAGCATGGAACAACCCTGCGTATTTATGCCCTGTGGAGGGAATGGTGGTTGCCTCCTGACCACTGCCAGCCAAAGTAAACTGCTGTGTGCTCTGCGGCGGAAGCCAACCGCTAATGGCTTTAAGCGGTGCGCCGAAAAGGCCCGGGACAAGGTAAATGGTGAATAACATTGTTAGCATGGCCAGAACCAGCCTTGGAATAGACAACGTATTCACTTCGCTTTCGTGGCTCAACCTGATCTTTCCGAAAAGATAAAAAGCGAGAACGCCAAAGATTACGATCCAGATGCCCAGGAAAAGGTCACGACTGATGAGGTTCCAATGATAAGCCAGGTCTACGTTAGTAAGGTATTTGAAAGCCAGCGCAAGTTCCAGCAGGCCCAGGCATACTTTAACAGAATTGAGCCATCCTCCCGATTTAGGCAGTGCTTTCAGCCAGGAAGGAAATATTGCAAAGAAAGTAAACGGTAATGCCAGGGCAAATGAGAAACCGAACATCCCAAGGGCGGGGCCCAGGTAACTGCCTTTGCTAACCGCCTCCACCAGTAAGGTACCGATCAGGGGACCAGTACATGAAAAGGACACCAGGGCAAGTGTGAAAGCCATAAAGAATAACCCGATCCATCCCCCGCTTTCGGACTTTTGATCAATCTTGTTCACAAAAAATGATGGTAAGGTGATCTCGAACGCGCCCAGAAAAGAAAAGGCAAAGACCAGCAGAATCACAAAAAACAGCAGGTTAAAGGCGGCACTGCTCGCTGCCTCATTCAAGGCAGAGGCGCCAAAGATCCCTGTGATCAAAAGCCCCAGACCAACGTAAATCGCGATAATTGAAAGTCCGTAAATTACCGCGCCTCTGATGCCTTGCGCACGTGTTCCTGATCTTTTGGTGAAATAGGACACTGTCAGCGGCACCATAGGATAGATACAAGGCAGAAAAAAGGCGGCAAGTCCGCCAATAAAACCGGCAATGAATATGCCCCACAGCGACGGCGACGTTGAGGCAGTCGCTGGGTGGACTGCGCGGAAAGGAGTCACTGGATGGACTTCGTTGAGCGGAGTTGCTGAGGGGGCTTTTTGCTGCAATCTTTGCAGCTTGCTTCCATTATGCGCCGGCAATAGATTTCCTGATAAGGGAATATCAAAATCAACATCGCCCGGTGGCAAACATTTTTGACCGCTGCATACCATAAACGTTAAAGATCCCATAAGATGGTCTTGAGGATCAGTGGAATTAACGATCTGTGTGAATGTCACCTGCCGCTCATGATAAAGAATGTCCATTTCAAAAGACTGATCAAAGCCTTTTATTGCTGCCGGCCTTTCGCTTACCTTGCCAACAAGCAACCCAGATGAAGCATTGCGAAAGCTGAATGAGGTTGGAACAGGCCCCCCATTTTCAAGAAACTGGGAATACAAATGCCAGCCTTTATCGATTTTTGCAGTGAATGTAACGGCATAACGGTCCTTGGCGATACGGACTGCCTTAAATTTCCAGTCGACCGGCGTATCAATTTGTGCGAATGCCTGCATGCTGAACAAGCAGAACAATATTAAGATTATCTTTTTCATGCTTAATTTTTTTCTATCGGGCTTTCGCCGCTGATACAAAATTGCTGACATTGCGGCTGGCAATTTTTCACTTAGGTTAAATTCCAGGAAAATATCATTCAATAAAAAAGGCCGGTACATTGCTATACACGGCCCCCGACGAACGAATCACCAATTATTTACTTTTCAGGTGGCTTAACACCTGCGCAGAATGGTCCTCGCCTTTCATGAACTCGCGAAAACTATAAACTATCTTTCCATCCTCGCCGACCACAAAAGTCTCCCTGCCACTTACCCTAACCTCACCAAATGCCTGCTCTTTAACACCGAACATGGAAAGTACCTTGTTATCCGTGTCACTTAACAATTGGAAGGGAAGGTGCTCCTTGGTTTGAAAAGCCTTGTGACTTTCTACTGTGCCGCTGTTGATGCCGATTACCACTGCGTTGGCATCCTTATACTTCGCATAAGCATCACGGAAAGCGCAGGCTTCTTTAGTACAGACCGGACTTTCATCTTTCGGATAGAAAAAAATCACTACTTTCTGCTTTCCAAGATAATCAGCCAGCCTGAAATCTTTCCCGTCCTGATCTTTCAGCCTGAAATTTGGCGCCTTGTCTCCCTGCTTCAACGTTTCCTGTGCAAGAACACTGGATGCGCTAAATGTAAACGTGCAAAGAATGATAGCCATTGAAGCTAATGCAGAATTGACTTTGATTTTCATAACAACTAATTTTGATTTTGATATTTATTTACCAATTCAAATTTCAGCCGATCTGAGTTCAGAAATTTTAACTTAAGTGAATATTAAAAGATAATTTTCAATTTCTTTTGGCTTCTGACTAGCGTATTGGCGAATACAGCGCGGATTCAATCCTGAGGGGTGGTCCTAACTTAAAATCAGGCCGTCTTTCAATGCCTGTTCATAATTTTCTTTGTCAAAACTGTATAGATGAGGCGACCTATGTGCCCCGATACTTCGCCTTTCATCCAGTTTCTTTAACAGTTTGAGGGCAATCAATTTTTTAGGGAAGTTACTTACATCCAGTTTTTTTCCCAGCAAAGTCTCATACAATGAATGTATTTCACTGAGCGTGAACTTTTCAGGCAGCATATTCAAACCAATTGGATAGTGATAAAGGTGCAGCCGCATGGTATGCAGGGCCTCGGTGACCATTTCGTTATGATCAAACTCTAATGCGGGTACGCTGCCAATGTCAAACCAGGCGCACTCTCCTGTACTGATATCAGTTTGAAGCACCGTATTGGAAAAATCAGTAATGGCATAGAAGCCGACAGAAACTGTCTGGTCCATCAGCCAGTTGCCCTCCCAGGAGGTAAGTCCCGTTATCTCCAACCATTTGTTTTTATCAAAGTGGTCGAAATGTATCCGTCCTGGATCGCCAAAAGTTTTAAATTGCTGCAGATACAGATTATCGACCCCGGTTCTGATCTTAACATTACGATAACCAGCTTCCAGCAACGTTTCAGTACGTTTTATATGGCCTCCAGGCAAACTCCACCTGCTCATATTTCTATGACGGATAAGTAGTATTTTGAGTTGATGCTCGTGGTAACCAAAAATTGCACAATCAATAGATACATTAGGAATGTAATGCAAGTGCCCGTTCAGTATAAAATCTTTGAATTCTTCTTCCGTCTGCATGCCCAAAAATAACATTTACCGTTAAAAAACCACACGAAAAGTTATCATTTAGTATATTTTACTATTTAAGATATACTATTATCACCTTCATTTCGTTAAATTCACTAAATGGGATATTCCCACTCTAAATAGCTGATTATGATGGACAAAAATGAAATACTAACCCAGCACCTTAAAAATTTTGCTTCCCTTACTGATGCTGATATTGCACAGGGGCAGGCGTTTTGGAAAGCTAAGACAATCAAAAAAGGCGATTTCTTAAATATGCAGATGATGGTCTGTAGTGACCTTGGCCTGGTAGTAAAGGGAATTTTCCGCATTTATTATCATGATCCCACATCGGACGCTGATAAAAACCTGTTTTTCTTCTCGGAAAATCAGTTTGTCGTTTCTTTCCGGAGCTTCATTTCCCAAAACCCGTGTTGGTATTATATAGAGGCATTGGAAGATGCCGAAGTGATTTTTATCTCTTACAAGGACCTTAACAACCTATATGAAGTTAACGCTAATTGGGCAAGATTCGGCAGACTTCTGGCAGAACTGTTTTTTGCTTACGCACAGACGCGTACGGAGGAATTCGTCTTTTTCAGCCATGAGCAGCGATACCTGAGGTTATTGGAAGAACACCCTAATATCATAGAGCGTATTCCTGCCTACCATATCTCCTCCTTTTTGGGGATCACAAATCCTTCATTAAGCAGGATAAGAAAACGCGTCAAAACCAATGAAACCGCAGTATTAGCATAAACTAGTAAATAGCGCTCAGCCCCGATACTTAATCGTCGGCCAGGGTACAGTGTACCCCAAATAATGAAATCAATCAACATGAGAAAATTACAAAATAAAGTAGCAGTAGTAACAGGCGCATCAAAAGGAATTGGTGCAGGCATAGCTAAGAGTTTAGCAGCCGCAGGGGCAGCCGTTATTGTTAATTATGCATCATCAAAAGCAGGTGCAGATAATGTGGTCGCTGAAATTGTTGCAGCGGGCGGTAAGGCTTTAGCGGTTCAAGGTGACGTTGCAAAAAAGGCAGATGTTGACCGCTTGTTCGCGGAAACGAAAGCAGCCTTTGGAGCAGTCAATATATTGGTGAACAATGCGGGAATTTATGAGTTTAGCCCGATTGGAGAAATTACCGAAGAACACTATCATAGTCAGTTCAACATTAATGTCTTAGGTCTGCTATTGGTAACACAGGCAGCGGTTAAAGACTTTGACGAAAATGGGGGTAGTATCATTAACATCAGTTCATTTGTATCACGTACCTCCCCTATTAACAGTGCGGTCTATACCGCTTCTAAAAGCGCAGTAGATGGAATCACACAAGTATTATCAAAAGAATTAGGTCCCAAAAAAATCCGTGTAAATGCGATTAACCCTGGTATGGTGGAAACTGAAGGAACCCTCTCTGCAGGCGCTATCGGAAGTGATTACCATAAACAGCTTGAAAGCGAGGCACCGCTCGGACGTATAGGTGTAACTGAGGACATCTCCCCCATCGCCGTCTTCCTGGCTTCTGAGGAATCAAGATGGTTAACAGGCGAAACCATTATTGCCAGTGGTGGATTGCGTTAATTGTAGACATTCTGACCGCACTCTAAGAGAACAGCAACTTTATATACTAGCTGCTGTTCTTTTCAAAAGTGTCGTTCATGTTGAATCAAGGCCTATGGTCTGTTCATAAATAATCATATGAAAATCAGTGATTTTAGTGTCAATCATTTCAAGCTGTTATATATTTTAAGTTTAAGCTTTTAAATACGCAGCCTTAAACTCTTCAGCAAATTGTGCCAGCTTGATCTGACCGGTTACCGCTCCGCCGCGGGCAAAAAAATCACGGGTAATAATACCTGCCCTTACGCCTTGACCCATTTCTACAATCAGCCCCACCAATTCCGACGGCAATCCTCCGGCAAGCATACCCTGCTTTAATTGTTCATCTGGGATCTTTGTCCAAACCAATTCAGGTTTACCAATTGCCGCACCGAATAGTCGCGCTATCTGGTCTCCTGTAGCCACATCGCTGACAACATACTTCACTTCAAAACCGCTTCCTTTAGCCAGCAATTCTTCCGCTAGCGCTGTAGAAAGATCTTCAGGGTGTGTAAGAGCCAATTGGTCATTACCGTTGTAATTATTCCCGAAGATGCCTTTACTTTTGATCAGTGGGATATCCCTCAAAAAGTTAACATAGAAAAATCCTGACCTCAAAATGGTAACATTTACTTCCTCTAGTTCCTGTAAAATCTTTTCAACACGATGCACCCCTTGTACGGGACCAGTACCTTCAGCAGCATCCCCCCCTACGCTGCTCAGCATGACTACACGCTTTACACCTGCCGCCTTCACAGCGTTCGCAACAGCTTGTCCTGCATCGGCGATATTCTGTATCATATTTTCTGCTCCCATGGAGGGTGGCATCATGGCATATACCGCATCTGCGCCGCTAAATGCTCCGGTTAAAAACGCTTCATCACTGATGGAGCCGATAGCTGCCTTTGCACCCAAAGCCTCAATTTCGCTGCTGCGGTCGTCTTTAGTGCTAATCACAGTTACTTCATGTCCGAGTGCGATCAGCTTTTTTACTAATGGTTTGGCTACATTTCCTAATGAGCCTGTAGTTATAATTTTCATACCTCTATATTTTGCTTATCATTAATTTATAAAGCAAATTTGGGCCTAAAGCCGCACTGATAATAGCCCGAACAGGCAAAAAATCAGTCCGATACGACAATAGGATTAAGCTTGAGAGGAATACCTCTTGGGTGTGAAACCGTAATGTTTTTCGAATAATCTGCTAAAGTGGCTTAAGTTTGTAAAACCCAGTTCATAGCCAACCTCTGCAACAGAGCGCTTACCTTGCTTTAACAGAAAAGCAGCCTCCTCCATCCTGGCGTGTTGAAAATAATTGTAAATACTATCACCAAAGGCTTGTTTAAAAAGCTGCTTGAGTTTTGTTTCGCTCATGGCGGCAATTTGTGCCAGTTTACCTAAAACCGGTGGTGCGCTTAGGTCATTGATAATTTCATTACGGATCTGAAGCAGCCTCGCCGCATCCGCACTGTTTATGTTTTGATGCGGTAAGCTTTCGCGCTTTGATAACTTTTGAAAAAGCAGGTATAGTAGCTCCTGAACTTTTATCTGCATATAGAACTGGCTTAACTCATCGCTCATATCCACCGCGCTCAGGTTCTTGAGCAGCAGTTTGGCCTCAGCCGTCATGTTCTCAAAATAGAGGAATGTATTGCCTGGGTTGGTTAGCGTTTCGAGTGTAGAATTCAGTTTACTAACGGCCAAAAGCGATTTTAAATACGACGGCATAATGGCGATTACCGCGTAACGGATAGTGTGACCTGCAGGGAAACGTATGGTTGAGTTGAGGTTATTGGAGGTAACCTGGATAGCTGAATCATCCCGTGCGGAAAATTCAATATTTGGATTATTGTCAAACGCGATCCCCAGGGTTTGCTCGTTGCTGTAAAAAAAGACTGTGATCAGTTCGTTACCCATGCCTGATGTATTACGTTTGATGATCAGGTCTTCCTTCAACATATAATGATGAAGGGTGATCTTAAATTCAGGATTGAAGGAAAGTTTACGAATGTACCCGTTGCCTAACTGATCGGGAATGTTCAAGACACCATTATTCACTGTTGCCCCGATATGCCAAGCAAAATAGGTCATAAAATCAAACTCCGGCGTTGCTGTAAAACTAAAGATCATTAATTTAGATTGTCCTCATGGACGAATGTCGGCATATTACCTGAAACCAAAAAATGATTCATTTATTGAAAGTAATTATTTGACACTTACTTATGATTGTATGGGGTATCAACATACAATCCGTTATGGAATCTAAGTTTTTTTTATTCGTTTTTCATACTTGAAATATCCGGTGAGACCAAAACAATATTCTTTATTGATGTATTATCGGCATCATTAAGTGGATAAATACGATGGGTTGTAGCGGCTTTGATACCATTAAATTCTTTATAATCACTGAAATAATGTACAGCTGAATTATTACCTAATACACCTGGCCAATAATCGTGACGTTGGAGGAAACCTTCTTCCCAAAAGTAAAAAACCTGGCGTGTACTATGCATTGGAAGATAGTCATGATTTCATTTGATTATCTCAAATTATCTACCTTTTTCCTGGCTTGCACAAATAGCATAAACACAAATAACAATAGCGCTACGAGGCATAGATTCGCAACCCCGAGGAACAACTGGTTTTTGATGGTCATTACACTGATTAGTCCATAACTAAAAACTGAACTTACAATGTATACACCCCCACCAGTAAGGCCGCTTGCAGTTCCAGCATTTTGACTAAACCGACTAAGACAATAGGAATATACATTATTGAAAACGAAGCCGGAAAGCATATGTAAAACAATGGTAAACCCTATCAGCGTGAAAATATTGGAATAATAGAATGACGCAATTAGCATCGCAACAGCAAAAAGCAATTGAAACATGATACCAAAAAATACCTTTTTAAGAAAATCTCTTTTAATCAATAGCTTGGAGATCATACCTCCCGACATTAGTGCGAGGCCAGATAAAAGGGAGCTGTAACCTGTCATTACTGGCGAGTACCTAAATATACGTTCAATTATAAATGGGCTAGCCATTCCATAGATGACCAAAAGCGAATAACTGATGCCTATTATAAATAACCCAACAGTAAAGTCCCATGTGCCCAACATCATTTTATAAACTTCTCCTATAGCCTGTAAATTGAACGGCTGAAAATGTTTAAGGGATTCTCCGCTATAGCAAAACTCCATTACCAGGAAAACTGTTGCCAGAGCGCCAAGAAAGTAAAAATTTGAAGCCCATCCAAACGACTCCTGAAAATAACCTCCTATGAAGGGAGCAACCACCGGAGCAGTTGCCCATATAATCGAAAACATACTTGTGTATCCCTTTAGACGATCTCCTGAGTAGATATCAACAAAATAAGCGCGCTTCCCGACAATTATGAGCGATACGGTTATTCCTTGTACAATACGCATTATATAGATGAGGTGGATACCAGGCGAAACCGATATAATAATACTCGCCAATGCAAATACTGCGAGGGCGAATAAGCTAATCCTGAATCGTCCGAAACTATCGAGTATACCACCAATGAACAGCTGGCTAAACCCCGAACTGATCATAAAGATAATCAACGAGAGCTGAATTGCACCATTAGAGACATGGAACTGATTTGACATGGCAGGAAGGGATGGTATGTAAATATCAGTTGCCAGCCCCCCAAGTGGAATAAGGGCGAGAGCAAGTATTGTACTCACGCCCTTATGGTTCTGTTTAATAATTCTCATTTGCACAGAAATTCTTACTTAATTTTCAGTCTGAAAACTGAATAGGGATATGCTGTTTTATTCTCGCCGGCATTGAACCAGGGCATATATTGGATCTGAGAAGAGGAAATATACAGATAACCGTTCGCAATGCTATAGCTATCTGGCCAAATCAGCTTTTGTTCATCCTCTGCAATTATTTGCTGCTTTAGATCTGGGCTAATTTTTACTATCCGGCTATTTTCCAGATCCCCCAAATAAAGATTTCCATCCTGGTCAAACTCCATTCCGTCGGTGGTTACAAACCTGCCAACGTCTTCAACTTTATCCGCTACCTGCTGTTCGGTAGTTTTGAAGTCCATTAACACTCCCGTAGCAATGCGGTAAAGTCTGTTATCAGTTAGGGGCTTATAATACAAATAAGTCCCATCCGGACTAAGCGCAATTCCGTCTGAGTTTATTTTTGCGGTACTTCCATCTCCTTTTACCAGACTATTTCCCTTGATAGAGAATTTATAACTATTGTCGGATAAGGTAGAAGGATGACCGGCTAGAACGAAACGTGAATCACCAGTACGGATGTTTAATACTACTATTCCACCGTTGCTGGAACTGGTCATATACGCAAAGCCATTTTTATTATCTATTCTGATATCATTGATATAGCTTTGTTTACCAGCAACGGTAGCAGGAAAGCGATAAATCCGTTCAACCTTGTTATTTTTCAGATTGATTTTTACTACCTTATTACTTTCCTGATAAACTTCACTAAGG
>Ga0247815_10000343_pt1 | contig 37590 bp, 29 predicted proteins | sample UWRJL194509B1_FD_181014 | JGI IMG/M metagenome (GOLD analysis project Ga0247815, IMG submission 181014) | Plant litter microbial communities from Arlington Agricultural Research Station in Wisconsin, United States - UWRJ-L194-509B-1 | ecosystem: Environmental > Terrestrial > Plant litter >...
GCCAACATCGATAACAAATTCAATAGCAAAGTCAATCATTATTCAAAGATTATTACCACTTTGTTAATGCAGCCTTTACTCGAAAAAGTACAGCAAAAAATAGATTCCAATTCTACTTTGCCCCTGCTCTCTTTCCCGAGTCATAAACCGTATTGGGTCGCTCCAAAGGTTTTATTAGAAAGGGTTATTGCGTACCAAAATACAAAAGAAGAAATTGATGCTGTCGATCTGGCTATTGCAATTGCCCGTATGCCGAGAGAAAATGTTGCAGAAGCCATTCCGTTATTGGATAAGATCGAAGGTGAACTCAAACCCTTATTATCGTTTTGTCTGGGCGTAAATGAGAAAGTCGAATTAGACGATACTTCTCTGTTCTCGAAACTATTGGCAACAATGGGAAAAACGACCAAAGAAACCGGAAACCTATCGCTTTGGGCAGTTGCAGCAAGAACATTTTATCCTAACGATACTTTCCCTGAATTTGAGAATACATATCTAAAAGAGATTCCGTTTGTGGTATCTCCTTTTAAACCTAAGGTCGAGTTTAAGGAAAAATGGAACGAATGGACGAATTATCAAACCAAAGAAAAAGAACGAACACCATCCTGGTACGAACTAGGATTTGATTTACCTAATTATTCTAAAATCCCTAATTATTTGCTTTATAGCCAGGATGTTTACAAGAGATCAAACACTTGGGATTATAATATCAATTATGCAGGAAATACCTATTTCTGGCACAGTATTACACCGCAAAACTCAGATGCTATCGCGTTGACTTTATTGCACAATTGTAATATTGCTGATGGGGCAAAACCGGAACTAAAAGGATTTCTGGATGTTATCAACAGACCAGAGTTTAGATTTTCAGACATTAGCCTTCTTTTATATGCCTGCTGTTTCTTTCAGGAAAAGAAAGATTTAAGATTAATGGCTTCAGAAGTTTTGATTCATCTTATCGAAAAACAAACTATAGATATCGAACTTTTTGCTCAGAAAATCGCATATCTCGCCACCGAAAAATATGGTGTATTTTTAAGATTAGTCGACGGATTAATTGCCATAAAAGATGTTTCTCCTTTGCATAATAATGCTTTATTGAAGTTGCTGAATTCTTTCTTTGCCAATCTTGATTTAAAAGATAAATTGCCAACGAACTTCAAGAAAATAATAGAAAACTATCTGGATATTTTAACGAAAACCAATCAAAAACCATCTGTAGAAGCCATTGTTTTCTTCGAAAAATGGAAAGATAATGCATCGCTTAAATCATTGATTAAGCAAATTTTAAAATAAAGAAAAATGACAGATCTCGAATATAATTATAAAGGAATTTCGACTTACAGTAAAACCAAAGGCATCAACAATCTGGTTCTGGCACATCAAACCGAAATCGAGGAAGTCAATAACATTCCGTGTTTTTTCTGGGGAAGTCTGACAGATCCTTATGTCACTGCAAAATGCTGGACTACGATTGCCAAAGTGGTTCGTTCCAGTTTCGGGCCTATTCCGCCGAGTTTGCGTGATCCTATCGTTTCGGCAGGATCTGAGCGCTTGCGTTTCGAAGGTTTTTCGTCCTGTAATGGAGTTTATGTACGACTGGATATGAAACCCGAAGCGATCGACGGAGAATTTATTGCCAACGGAACTACGAATGTCGATTTTAATGATCCGATGCTGAATGCTTTGAATGCGATTCAGAAAAACGAAAAAGTAACACTTGCCGTGGGTCAGCAGGATGTTCAGGTCATTACCAGCAAAGCAAAAGTAACCGAGAAAAAAGTGACTTTACCTATGCGCTGGATAAAAGGTTTAACGAGCGTTCAGTTGTATCTGGCAGATATGGATATTAAGTTTGAACTGAACAAAATTCAGACGATTCAGTTGTTTCAGAGTTTACCAAAAGGAACTGTAAAAGGTGATTTTTTTATTACCAAAAGAGCAGGGAAATTTATGTTTTCGACTTTGGCTACAGCCGATAGTGTTAGAATAGGCGGCGTGCAAAGATTGCGTTTGTTAGAAGGAATTCTGGCTATTGTAGACAAAATCTACATTTACGAATCGACAGACAAACAAACTTGTGCAATAGTCGCCGAATTTGGAAAAATGCAGCTCTTAATGGCTTTTTCTCCTGATTCGTACCGGGGATTTTCGGGCGAAGGAAATGTACTCGAAACCATGACCGAAAACTTACCTATAGAATGGGTTTACGGACTGAACAGTTTATTAAAATCGAACGAAACTTTTGACCCAACAATGCTTTCTATAGAAAATGATATCGATTTTGGCACGATGGACAATCTGACTTCGAATTTATCCTCGATGGGATTATTGGGTTATGATTTAAGCGAAAAAGCACATTTCTATCGTCGTCTGCCTTTTAAAACCGAACGCATTTTATCGCTGAACCCAAGACTTAAAAATGCCAAAAAGCTATTAGCAAACGAAGACATCGAAATCGTCGAACGCAGAGCCGATTATATCGAAGCCAAAGTAAAAGGCTCCGGCGTTGTACACAAAGTCATTATCGACAATAACTCGCAAAGATGTACTTGCGACTGGTTTACGGCTTATCAGGGCAAAAGAGGGATTTGCAAGCATATTTTGGGAGTAAAAATGATGATTTCTTAGAAATTACACTTATATATATAAAGGAAAATCGCCCTGATGTTGGGGCGATTTTATACGCGGATTTTACGGATTCGCTTTTACGAAAACGCTGATTTGTGCGGTTTTTTTTAAATAACTTTTACGATAATAGTTTAATAGTAATCAAGAAAATGGAAACAGTAACTAATTTCACATTACTTCAATCCTCTTGATAAAGTGGTAGAGCTTTACGAACGTTTGGTTCAGGCTGAAAAAGATAAGGTTGAGTATTTAGAGAAGTTGATGAAAGGGAAATAATATTGCTTTTCAAAATTATGTATAAAATGCGCAAAGTGATTTGCGCATTTTTTTATGTTTTATGGAATTAGAATACCAAATTTCCGAAGTCTTGATACTTAACTAAAATCCATATCTTTCTTCTCGTTTTTTAAAGGCTTCTTTTCCTCCTTCAACTATATCTGCGATATGTTCTCTGATTCCCATACTTTTTAAAAGATCACCTTCATTTTCATTTTTTACAAACGAATTTTCTAACGATCCATTTATATAATCAAATAGATATGGACTGTTAGATTTAGTATCATTTTGACCTATTTGATTAGCAACAATTATATTTTCGGCATCAGCATTTACAACTATATTAGGATTGTGAGTAACTAAAATAATTTGTCTTTCTAATTTCTTGTTTTTTAGATAGTCTACCAAATCTTTAGATACCGAACGGTTATCTAAATTATCTTCTGGTTGATCAATAAGAATTGGTGCTTTCGATTTGCTGAGTCCTATAATTAACATTAAAATCACAAAACTAGCTTTTCCAGAAGACATCTTTCCTAGTTTATCTCCTTTATACTCAATTTCCCAGTAATCAAAGAAATAGTCATCTAATAAAACTTTAACTGCACTTGGCTTAGTTACATTTTTTAATAGTTTATATTCATCATTATCTATTTTTTCGAAAATTTCTTGTAAATCTTTTATTAAAAGATTTACATCAAAATTATCTAATGCCTTTCTTGATTCGTCACAAATATCAAAGCCCATATAGGATTTTGAGCCTCCATGACTTATACCTAAAACGAAACTTCTAAATTTAGAAAAATTAAATCTTTCTAACCCTTTGATGTCTAATTGATCTTTCTTTAAATCTTCCACACGTGGTTTAAGATTATTTAAAACATTTACATATTGATTATAATTTTCTAGATAAAGTTCAAATAATTTCACTTTCTCCTCTATTAATACTTTCTCATACTCTTTAATTTCTTTATTTAGTTGAACTATGGCATTTAGATTTTTTTTATCTTCATTAATAGATTCTTCTAATGCTTTTATAATCTTTTCTGTCTCCTTATTTTTATTCAAAGGTTCTAATTCTTTCTCCTTAGCATTTTTTTCAATTATCTTAACTGATAACATCTTTTTAAAAATATTATCATTTTTGAATAGACTTTTTCCATTTTCATCTTGTACTGTTTCATAAGAATTAATAAAACTATTTAAAGATTGTATTAAATCATCTAATTTAACGTATTGACTCTCAAACTCTGTTTTAAGTTCATAATTCTCTAAAGACAAACTAATTAAATCCTTCTGTCTTTTCAATTCACTCAATATTTTCTCCGCTTCAAAATTAAATTTTGATATTTTTTTATAATCATTCCTGATTTTTTCGATTGCACTATTTATCGATTCTAAATCTTTTTGGAGTATTTCGTATTGTTTTATCTGAGAATCATTTAAACCAATGCTTTTCTTTAATTCAGTTATTTTATCAGAATTTGTTTTTATATTTTTTTCTAAAACCTCTTTATTGTTTTTTAATTTTAATGTTTTCTCTAATTCTATTATACTATCTTTAATATTAAAGTAACTATCAATAATTCTTTCTCTCTCCTTATCATTTGCTTTAACACTTTGTATGAATACATCTTCATAATGGAAATATGAATTTTCATCTTCTATTATTAAATCTCTAATAACTTTATTTAGCGCTCTCCCTTTTTTATTAATTCCAGGTTCAGCAAGTTTTATCAAATAGTTTTGAGGAAGATATTTTATATCTGGCAATACACTATTTTCAGTATCATCACGATACATAAGCTGAGAAATATTTCCTTTTGTAGTTATTTCGAAATTGAAAGCATCATCATATTCTCTAAAATCATATTTATTTTCTATGTTTTCATTTTTAAAAAATTCAATGTCTGGATATAAAGTCTTGGCTATATTATAAAGCAAAATCGATTTACCGGAAGACTTACCTCCAACAATTACATTTAAATTTTTATTTAGTTTTATTGGTTCTGGAGTAAATCTATTATCAGAAGTAATAAATCTCACTTCGTCAATAACGAGTTTATCTTCTTTAAAATCTGGCTCATTTTCTTGAATTCTAACTCTTTGTATTGGTTCAAATACAATTTGTTTAAAACCTTCAAAAGTAGTGTCTGCTTTAATCCACGTTGCTTTTTTTGAAGGAAAATTACCGTAATCTGAATATTTATGTGCGTCGCTACCCGCAACACATGGTTTTGCTTTATTGCCTAAAGTTTTGAAAAAATTTTCGAAAAAAGGTTCATTCTCTTCAGTTAATTTGCCACTAATTAAATCTATGTTACACTGATCTCTAGATTCAAATATATCAGCAGTTTGCATAAAATAGTTGTCAGCATGAGGATGTTTTTTCCAATCTAACTTTATCAATCCATCACTAGTATCATAAGGTAGAAAAACGAATCCCGATGCATAAGGTATTTGTTTAAAAGCCTCGTGAAGAGACTCTTTTGTTATTTCTGCAGTTGTAGAGCCTAACAATAAAAGCTGACCTTCATTAAGAGTTTTAGGATCAGCGAAGCTATGATGTTTTGCCTTACTTGCATCTAAACTTTTTGCAAATTGAATTAATGCATCGTCTGAAAGCTTCTTACCAATTGATCTAATATACAATTCTGACTTAAAATCAATTAATTGTTGTCTTGATAATTTATCAGAAAGTATAAAATGAATATTTAAGCGATAACTTGTTGGACTTTCAACACGAAGTTCCATACCTGGCAAAACAGTTTTTTTAAGTTCCTCGGGATTTGTAATTAAATAATCTTGAAGTTCTAAATACCAATCAAAAGTCCAATAATCCATCAAACAAAAAACTGCAATATCACTCTCATTAATTATTTTTATAAAATTTTTAATCTCAGCAGTAATTTCTTCTGGAGACATCTCTTTATATTTTTTTGTTCCTGTCCAATAAAATGATGCTGGAGTATGAATATGTAAATCCCACTTTCTCCATTCTGAACCTCTATTACTCATATTGCTTATTAGTTTTATTAAAAAGTTGTTTATACTTATTTAATCATTAATTATTTCAAAAATGCAACTAACTTTTTAAATAACTTTACGGATTTCCGTAAGTTATAAATCAAAAGTTAAAATCTCTATCGCCAAATATATATAAACAAAAAGCCTTTAAACCCAGTAAAAACACCTGATTTAAAAAGGCAACAGATAAAATCTCTAATTCAATACCTAACAGGTTTTTGAAACCTGTTAGGAAAAGCTAAATTCCAAAAAAGCTTTTAGCATTCCTGGTCGTTTCCTCCGCAACCACAATCCCCGAAACTCCTTTAAACTGCGCTACAGTCGCTGCAACAAAAGGCAGAAAAGCGGGTTCGCAACGACGTTCGTGGTATTTTTTCAGGAGATTGTTTGGTACGTTTTTCGGCAGCATAAATGGCGCATCGGTTTCGATCATCATTCGGTCCAGCGGAACGTACTGAATCACTTCTTTTAAATGCTCAAAACGTTTACTGTCGGATATTGCTCCGGTAAAACCGAGATAAAATCCGTTATCGAGATAGGTTTTGGCTTCTTGCAAAGTTCCGGTAAAACAATGCACAACAGCTTTTGGCAATTGTGGCAAATAGTCTTTTGTAATGTCCATAAACTTTGCAAAAGCAGATCTCTCATGCAAAAACAAAGGTTTCTGAACTTCAATCACCAATTCTAATTGCGCTTTGTAACACGTTTCCTGAACATTTCTGGGCGAAAAATCACGATCAAAATCGAGTCCGCACTCGCCTACCGAAACTACGTGTTTTTGTTTTAATAAATTTCGCAGTTTCGAAATACTCTGCGCATCAAAACTCTTCGCATCATGCGGGTGAATTCCGGCTGTAGCGTATAATATTCCGGGATATTCTTTTGCCATTCGAGCAGATTCTTCACTGTTTCTTACGCTTGTTCCGGTTAGTATCATTTGCGATACGTCGGCATCTAAAGCGTTTTGTACGACATCGTCTATGTCGTTTTGGAATTGTTTATTGGTTAAATTAATTCCTATGTCTATGTATGTATTCATTTTTTTTAAGGTTCTAAGGTTCTGAGAGGCTAAGATTCTAAGTCTTTTTTCCTCTTTGGAACCTTTTATTATTATTTATTTTTTGCCACTAAGGCGCTAAGGTGCAAAGTTTTTGTTTGGTTTGTCTTTTTAATCGCGCAAAGACGCAGAGTCGCAAAGTTTTATTCATGCTGGGCGTTTTAAGTTTTTTTAAGTATTGTGTTAGACGCACTGCTGTGCGTCTCTACACTTAAAAACCTTTGTCGCTTTGTTCCTCTGCACCTTTGAACCTTCAATTCTCATAAAGCCATTTTTGGGCCATTACTATAACTTCTTGTTCTATAGTATCCAGACTAACATCTTTATAATACCAATTGACATGGCCTGCTATCAAATCATCCCAAGCATCATCAAGAACAGAGAGATCGATTATGTCTTTGTCTACATCAAAGTCGCAATAGAGATGCAGCATTCTTTTCAGGTTACCTCTCACATCGTCATGTTTCGCTACTTTATTTAGAAAATATCTTATATGACTTTTTTGAGATTCGTCTTTGTTTTTTGTCGTTAGATTCAATTCCGAGAGAACGGCTTCCAGATAAGGCTGAACTTCATCAGAATCAATTGGTTTATAGAAACAAGCCAAGTTATAAATCGCTTCACTCTCATAACCTGAATTGATCAATTCGATTGCCCAGTCTTCGATTAGATCGATATTGAGGTATTTATAAAAATGAAAGGTCAGGATGTAATCTGTGAGTATTTCAAAGTCTTTGTTTACTAGTTCCATGTCTGGTTTTTTTTTGCCACTAAGACACTAAGACGCTAAGTTTTTTGTTCTCTTTGTCTGGATTTAATCTTGCAATCCCGATAGTATCAAGCAGATCCTCAAAGTTTTTTGTCTTAGTATCTTAGCAACTTAGAACCTCAGCACCTTCAAGTTAGAAATCCCCATAATATACCTGGAAGCAAGGTAATTTCAGCTCGTTTCTCCAAGTGTCGACAACTTGATTTCTGTCGTCCAGAACGAATTCTACAAAGTATTTATCTTTGATAAACTCGTTGTAGATTTCGGTTTTTATGATCGAATCTTTTCGGCTGTCTTTGGTTTTACGCATGATCAGGTTGTCGTATTCGATTTCATGTTTTTCCAGGAATCGCAATGTTGGCTCTTTGTATTGGTCTTCTCTTCCTGAAACAAGCAAAATATTATATCCCAGTTTCTTGTAATTTCTCAACACATTCGCCACCGGATTATTAATTTCGTCCTCATCGCATTTACTGGCATCAAAAGGATTTCTTCCGTTCATTAAAGCCAGCGTTCCGTCAAGATCGCAGATAATGGCTTTTGGCAGATTTGGGTTTTGAGCGCAGTATTCCAGATTTTTATTCACTTTTTTTATTGGTTTAAAATCAAACTTTTCTTTTGTTTTTTGCAATTGATGGTACATGTTTTCAATTACCTTTTTTGGCACTTTTCGGTCTCTTTTTTCATTTCTGATAAAAAGCTCTTCTAATGGTAAATCAAATACTTTGAATTCAATATTGGCCATTTCAGCGAAATCATTTATCGGCTGTTTGATATAATCTGACTTTACATTACAAGTATCCAGAATCACATTCCAGCCATTCGAAAGCAAGGTTTTAATCTGTCCGTTTACAATTTTCGAAATCATACTTTCATATGCCGGATCCAAAGTTTCCTGAAATTGCGAAAACCTGATTTCATCACGGCTTATTCTCATGGTTTTAGGTTCGGTTCTCACCTTCCACTCTGCAAAAGTGCTTTTTCCCGATGCCGGACAACCTATAAGTATCGTTAATGTTGGTATCTTTTTCATTGTATAATCTTTGTTATAATCTTGGATCTAATGTTTTTTCTATTTCTTCGTTATTGATTCTTTTCAAAAGCAACAAACGCATCAGGTAATTTTCGTCATCTAAATCTTTATACGGAATCTGAAGCATTTTTTGATTGATTTCCCAACCGTTTACAGATTGTTCCATCTTCTTTTTTACATTTCGTTTTTCTAAATAATGATCAAAATCCTGATGAAAATTCACGCCGTAAATCATCGTTAGATAATTGTTGTTTCTCACTTTAAAACAAGGTGGCAAATTTTTTATATAATTCTGAACCGGTTTAATCATGATGCCTTCTTCATTGTCATTCGTTAGTTTTTCAAAAAACGAATAGATTTCTTTTAGCTTTTCTTCTTTATCCGAAACCGTAAATTCTACATGCAAAAAGGCATCATCGTTTACCAACTCGTACGTTAAATTACTGTTTGGCAATGTTTCATCTCCGGAAGCTGTAACTATTTTCAGGATGGTAAAAGGTTTAAAATGTATTTCACCTTCATTGCCAAAAGTCTCTATCTGGTTTTTAAACACATGTAATGATTCTTCCTGTTTGGCTAAATCCGGAATTTTCACGCTTCCCAAAGCTTCATACTGACGCACAATATGCGACTTATGCTTGCTGCCGAATTCTTTTCTGCTAAGCGCTTTTTTATCTGAAAGATACGTTGTAAACGCTTCCGATTTTTTTACGCTTTCTAACTTTTCAAGTAATCCCGAAGATTTTAAATATTCATTATGCGTTTTTAAGGCATAGTAATATCCTGTAAATTCTTTTTCGATCAATCCGGCTCCCAAAACTTTCCAGGGCAATAATTCCGAAGCAATTAAAATAGTTTCGAAATCAGGAAAAGTAATTGCCATTTTTGCATGCAGCTCTTTTAGGCTTTCAATGGCTTTTTCTACATCAATATGATCCATTTTAAAACCGTTTCGGGAAACAAAATAAGTTTCTTCAAGATTTCTTTTGAGGTAAATGGTGCAGTACGAACCCATGTATTTTTTTTGAACCACAAATTCGTTTACGCCTTTGCCTAAATAATAGTTTACAGCTTCTTCAATGCTTTCTATTTCATTTTTAGACGTGCTTTTTGGCGCTGGAGAAATAGTTGGCGAAAAATCATTTATTTTATTAGTACAAAACCAGTCGATTCTGTTTCTTACTTTATAGTCTAACATTTTTTTACTTTTTTTGAATGATTACAGCACTTGTTGGATAAACTCCTTTTACACAATCTCCTATTCCGTAAAAGGTTTTAGGATTTGGGAAAATTTCATTGATCAACGTTACAAATTCTGAGTTTGACAATTCGAAATCGTGATCGTCGTGCCTGAATTCTTCTGTTAGTTCATAATTTACATTAAAATCTTTGTCTGGCGTTGTTACAAATAGCTGCGTAAAGTTTGTATTGTCCCTAATCCAGATCAGCAATGCTTTTGCTTCTTCAAGCGAATTGTGCTCAATTACTTCACTCAAAATAATCTGGTTTTCAAAACCTTTAATTTCATCTAAACTTTCTATCCATCGCAAGTTATCTGCATTTTCTATTGCGACGATTTTATCTGCGACATGCTTAAAATCGACCTCATCGTATGCATAATATTCTTGTGTAAATCCTTTTTTAAGCAATAATTTAAAATACTGTAATTCACCACAGCCAAAATCTAAAACAGGTTCCTCAAAATTGATTTTACTGCAGATAAACTCTTTTCTGGATTGATGCGTGTCTGTAAAAACAAACTGTACTTCGTTGTCAAAATAGGCTTCTAATTGTGGTTTGAATTTCTCAAATTGTACCGGCGAACGCATGATTCTTTTGATAAAAAGATAAAATACAAAATACGGAATGCCCAAAATATTGGTTAACATCGTGATATGCTTTTGAATAAAATGGTCATCGATGTAGGTGTAAACTGCATATCTATTGGTAAAATGAGAGAACAAAGCAATTAACGAAAATTTTTGCAAAGCTTCTCTAACGGTTTTACCTTCAATCTTTAATTCGAAATTATTCCCAATTTTATGCTGCAATGAAATTCCCTCGATGTATTTTGACAAAAGATAGTTTCCGTTTTTGTACCAACCTGAATCAATAAAAAAAGTTTCCACTTCTATGGTACATTTTTCTGTATCCACTTCATTGTAATTTTTCTCTAACCAGGAAATTGTCGTTTCGCCCAAACTTGTGTTTTCTTTATACAAATGATTGAAAAATTCTGTCGACATGTTCAAGGCCAATAACGGACTGCAGTAACTTTGAAAATCGATTTGATTTCCTTCCTCGGGCAGATAACTTTTTTTGCCATCTAAAAAAACACAATGATATTCAGAAGCAGAAAACTACATTTCCTATCACAATTCCGTCTTTTAATTCTTTTAAATACAAACCTTTATCCGTATTTGGATTTTTATAAAGGATATCTAAAAAGTATTTATTCTCTGATTTAAGTTTTATAATCATTGTGTCTATTTTTGTTTGACAAATATAGTTTTGCCACTACGCAGTTATTTTGCGCAGTTAAATTTAAAATTTATTCTTCTTCTCTATTAAACGGTTTTTCAAATGTAGGGCGAATCATTTTCCAGATAATCTCCGAATAATTTTTGTTATTCAGAATTGCAAACAAAACTCCCGGATATTGACAAGTCATGAAATACAAAGCAGTTTCTTTGCGTGATTCCAAAACTTGAAAATCTGCCTTACACTGAACTTCTATTACCGAATATTTATTTTCTAAATCTCTTTTGGTTTGTTTTACCCAATCGAAAAATTCATCCGGAACACGTTCCAAAATTTCTTCCATTGATTGGTTTGTTTTTAAATATTCCCAGATATTCAAATTCGAAACCTGAGTGATGATTCGGTGTAAACGAAGGTATTCGTCAAATTTAATTTTTACCCGAAAGTTGTTCGCATATTTAATGATAAAACCTTCTTTATTGGCGATATCCATTTGTTTTAGAGTCAGAATATCTTTGATTCCGTCGTATTTTTCCACTACAGGAAAACCAATATCTTCCAACGGAAATTCTTCTCCGGATTTTGTATCGATAATAGCCAGCAAAACCAATTCTTCTGATACGCCGTAATCTAATACAATTCGGTTTTCAGGATAAATAATTTCAAAGAGATAGGTTTTATTTTTATCCAAAAGTGACCATGAATTTCTGTATTTTCCGTGCAGCATTTCATTCGCCTTATCCGACTGAACGCTCGAAAAAGAACCGCGACTTGCCATAAACGGAACCTCATCAACCCAATATAAAATTCCCATTGAACCGTCCATTTTATCGTAAACCTCAAAAGTCGATTCAGGAAGAATTTGATTTTCGATTTCACCTAAATTAAAAAACTTAGGAAAAGGTCTTGCAACGACGTTTTCGTTTTCATCTAAAATCAAACCTCTGCACGCTAAAGTTACCTCATTCCAAATTCTCTCGAACTGAGCATTTTGAGTATAATTATAAATATATAAATCATGATCAGGATGTTTATTTACCCGTACATAATTTTTTGAAATCATTTCTTTTAAAAGCGTTGTATTCATTAGTTCTTATCTTTAAACAAAGATTCAAAAAGTAGTGCGCAGTTATTTTGCGTAGTATTTTTTTTTAAAGGGACAAAGTTGCAAAGGTTTAGAGGGACAAAGGTTTTTACGCAGATTTCGCATTTTATGTCATTTCGACGCAAGGAGAAATCCTCGCACGTAACTCCGCAACTATAATCCAATCTTTGTCGAGCTTCTCGCGAGGATTTCTCCTTGCGTCGAAATGACAAACTGTACGTCTATTACTTTTACAAAAACTTGGTGAAGCCCCACAGTAGTGCGTCTCTACAAAAACCTTTGTCCCTTTGCAACTCTGAACCTTTGCTCCTTTCCTCTAATCAATTAATAATTGCGTAACTGCCGCAGCATTTATCGCCCATTGTGCATCGTAAACCTCATCGGCATTTTGATCTTCGGTGATGGTTAAACCTTGTGCTTCCGCTTTAAGTTGTAACAAGCTACCAATATTCAATTTGCTGCTTAGTTTTGCCAATAACGCCTGAACTCCTTTAAAATCCAAACCCTGAACAACTTGTCCTCCAAAGGTCATCTCTAACCAAATGATTTCTCTTTTGGCTACATCCAAAACTCCGAAAACCAAACCTTTGGCAACATTTTGCGTTACACGAACCTGATGATCTACACAAGACGGATCGTATGCAACGCCGGTTTTCTCAGAGATTTTCATCGGGTGTTTACTGTTCATCCAACCCACAACAAGATTTGGCGTGATACTTCCGTTGCTGAACGCATTGCAAGTAAAAGTTACAAATTTTGCTTTGGCTTTCGCCAAATCATCAATGTTGATGTTGATATATTCAGCGGTTCCAATTTTAGCCGGAATACTTCTGATATCACCGCTATGTTTACAACCAACAGTTTCCAATCGGTGGTAAGAACAGATATCGGCTTTATCTTCATAAGCTATATGACAGCTTAAATCCATATCCAGGTGTTGCGCTGGCAAACCTGCACCCCATTGCATGAACAATCGCACTTCGTTCCCTTCAATAGGGAAACGTGTTCCCATTAAAGCAACCGGTAAATCCTGAACATTTTCGCTTCTATCACCAATCGAAACTGGCATATTAAACAATTGCGGATCGATATAGATCGTTTTGTTTGGGTTTGCGATTGCGGCAAATCTTTTCTTCATAGCCAAAAGACACAATGCTTCGATTTGATTTTTCATCGCCTCTAATTGCTCTTCGTCATACAAATTCAATAATGCATTTGCCGGAATTCTTTTGTTCGTTCCGCCCAAAGGTTTCACGCTTCTTTGCATGTTTTTATCAAAATAATTTTGAGCATACATGTTCAAAGTAAACACCAATCTGGCCGGAACTTTATCGATAATTTCTTCGAAATGAGCAACTGTTTCGTCTGCACCAAACCAAAGCATATTCGAAAATAACGAACGCGCAAACAATCCCGGACGTTGTTTTAATAATGCAAATGTTTTATCGGCATCAAATTTTAATCTTGAAGAGTTAACTTTACTTTGCCAAACATCATATACCTGATTGTAAAATACATCCATTAAAAAAGCTGATTTTTCAAAACCTTTTCTTTTGCTGTATTCCGCCAAACGCAACGCTCTGATAAAACGAACCCACATTCCTCTTTTTGGGTGCATGATTTCGCACATTGTTTCAACATCCATATCAAGATTATTCAACCAGGAAGCGAACATTAAACATTCTTTTCTTGAATATTTAAGTTTCAAATCTTTTTGAGACGCAACTTTCGCCTGCGCACTTGTATCTAAAGGATTATAAAAATGTGTTGCGTTTTTAGATATTCGTTTGATGATGGTTTTTGGCTCAATAATTTGCAACAATCCTGTATTCTTGAACCATAAATATCTTAAGATATCTGTTGGCGATTTAAAATACTGAGACGCATTTTCGGCTTTACCTTCTTCAATTAAAACATCGATTACCAACATCAAAGTTTCCTTCATTGCGATATCCACTTTTGGTAAAGGCAAATATTTCAAAGCCATTTTTAAACTATCTGCCTGCGTAGCATCTAAAGCGGTTTTAGATTGCAATAATGATTTGTAGAAATCTTCCAATTCCTTTTCTGACCATAAATCCAAAACTTTTAATTTGCTTCCTTGTCCGTAATTTTCGATTTTTCCAAATTCAAACGGAGTTCCGCAAAACGGACAACCATTGTATCTTTCTAAAGGAAAAGTATTGTTTGGGATAATATGTCCGCATTGCAAAGTCGTTCCGTTTTTTGTTTGAAAAAAATTGGCAAAAAAAGTCGCAACGTGATCTATGGCAGATTCTCCGGTTGGAATATTCCATTCTTTAACCAAAGGCGCCCAGTTTTTATCTGTTCCTAAAACTTCTTTTAAGATTTCTAAAACTTCTAATTTATAATTCGGGTTTACATTATTTAAAGCGTGTAATAACGATTCGGAAAACGTAAATCCGAGTTTTGAAACATTGGCCACGAAAACCGATGTTGATCCTGATAATTTTTTAATATCATTCACAATCATTTCTGATGGAATGAAAATAGCGTTTTGACGCAAACTGATTTTTAATAATTCTTGTGTTTTCATTTTTTTAATTTTTAAAATTTAGATAATGGTGTTTCTGATTTCTACCTAAAAGATTTTGAAGTAAGAAACACTTGACCTGAAATTGGAGTGTAATTGATGAACTGCTTTATCTGATGGGTTTCCCCGAGAAGTAAGTTAATCTTGACCCTCCTTTTTTATTAATGATGATTTTAAAACTTGTTCGGACTCGAACCGAAAGTTACCAATTGTCTGAAGTAAGTTTTAGTTGACCATTAATTGTGAAACAGGTGGGATTCGAACCCACGACCCGGACATTAGAAGTGTACGAAGTAAGTTTTGATTGACCTTTTAGGATAATTTCAAAACTACCTGCTCTAACCGCTGAGCTACTGTTTCATTTTAATTGAATAAAAAGGTAATGGTGTAAGTAGTACGTTGGAAAGTGTTTCGAAGTAACTCAAACTTGACCTGCTTTATTCTATTTTATTTCTATGAACGTTTATTTTTTATTTCTGAACAAAGATTTCTAAACTAGTGCGCAATTATTTTGCGTAGTAAAATTTTGTTTCATTTTTTAGAAATACTGTTTTTGTTATTTCCTGAGCAAAGATTTCAGAAGTACTGCGCAATTATTTTGCGCAGTAAAAAAAGAATTTTATATTTGAGTAAATATTATTTAGCAAAAATCGCGTAAGCCCTATTAGAAACGGCACATTTATAATTTTTTTTAGATTTAATAAAACCAATAAAGTCCCAGAGGGACGACATATTTATAGCAATTTTCTAAAATAATTTTCAAGAACCCCAGCGGGGTGACATATTTATTGATTAAACATAAAGGCTGAAGTGTCGCTCCGCCGGAGCTTTTGATGCTCTTGTGATAAATTGCTATAAATATATCGCTCCGATGGAGCTAATTACAATTCGAAATAGAATTACCTATAAATATTACACCCCATAAGCCTTGAAATAAGATTTAAACAAAAAACAATATGAATTTACAGGAAATTTATTCTGAATTACTTTCGAATATTGGCTTTTCAGCAAATGAAATTCAGAAAAACTGGCTGGATTTAGAAAAAGCATATTCCGGTAAATCAAGACATTATCATAATCTGACACATATTAAGGATATAATTCTCTGTTTTGAAACGTATTCTGATAAACTTCAGAATCCTGATGAAATATTATTTTCGATTTTTTATCACGATTATTTTTATAAGAGCAGTAAAAAGGACAATGAACTCAAAAGTGCTGAATATGCTTTGTCGATTTTGTCTGAAAATATTCAACTCGATAAACAATTGGTTTTTGATGCAATTTGTGCCACACAACAACATCAAAACAATATAATGGAGGATATTAATTGGTTAATAGATTTTGATCTAAAGATTCTCGCCCGAGATTGGAATGAATATCAAATTTACTTTGAACAGATTAGAAAAGAATATCGCATTTATCCTGATTTTCTATATAAACCAGGAAGAGCGAAAGCTTTGAAACATTTTCTGGAGCATGAATTTATTTTTCAGACTGAGGAATTTAGGAAATTGTATGAAGAGAAAGCAAGGAATAATATTGAAAAAGAGATAAGCATTTTAGAAAGCAAAAAATAATCTCGCAAAGACGCGAAGTCGCAAAGTTTTTATTTAAAGTATTAATTAACCGCACTGTTTGTCATCCTGAGGAACGAAGGATCACACAAGAAACTCTACAAAGACTGGAGATGCTCTTTGAGGAATATTGGATGTGATCCTTCGTTCCTCAGGATGACAAAAATGGGTAAAAATCTTTTTAATCCTTATAATCTGTGGCAAAAAAAATAAAAACTTAGTGCCTTAGTGCCTTTGTGGCAAAACAAATCATATGTCACAAAACAAAAATGCCTTAATAAGATACAAAACCATTGACAAATGTCTGCAGAATAAATACAGGCAATGGACTCTGGAGGATTTAATAGAATGCTGTTCTGAAGCTTTGTTTGAATATGAAGGTCGGGAGAACCCAATTAGCAAACGAACGATTCAGATGGATATTCAGTTGATGCGCAGTGAAAAACTGGGTTATAACGCACCAATTGTCGTGTATGACAAAAAGTATTATAAATATGAAGACGATGAATTTTCGATAACCGATATTCCGCTTACGGAAACGGATATGAACGTTTTGACAGAAACGGTTTCGATGTTGAAGCAGTTCAAGGATTTCTCTTTGTTTAATGATGTAGCGGATATTCTGCAGCGACTGGAGGATAAAATCTACTCGGAGAAATCGCATACAAAACCGGTTATTTATCTGGATAAAAACGAAGGATTAAAGGGTTTGCATTATCTTGATGAAGTATATCAGGCGATTATCAAAAAGATTGTTCTGGTGATTACGTACAAATCGTTTAAATCGAGAGAGGAAAATAAATTTCATTTTCATCCTTTTATCCTGAAGGAATTTAATAACAGATGGTTTTTGGTAGGAAAGAAAAAAGGTTCTCAACCAATTACCAATTTGGCGCTCGACAGAATTATTGCGATAGATTATGATTTTAACCTCCCCTATCTCGAAGAAGATTTTGATGCGGAACTTTTTTATAAAAATGTAATTGGCGTTACGGTAAATACAGGTTTGCCGCCACGAAAAATCGAACTTTGGATTGATGCTGTAAATGCACCTTATGTTCTAACGAAACCTTTGCATAACACGCAAAGACTGATTAAAGAAAATGAGGACAAAAGTATTATCGTTCATTTGTTAATTTCTCCTAATTACGAAATGGAACGCATTCTGTTAGGTTTTGGTGATGGCATTGAAGTAATTAAACCTGAGAATCTACGAAATCGTATGAAAAAGATCCTTGAAAAGGCAATTTCGCGCTATAGTTCTCAGGATAAGACTGAATTAAACGCATGATTTTTTACAAAATGTAGAATTAAATCTTAATTTAAAACCATAAAACGATTTTTACAGCATTAAATTTGTTAAAATCTCAAAAAAGAATAGTATATTTCAATTAAAATTAAACCATAAACCACTCTAAATCAGAGTTATTTTTTTACTAACCAAAAATTTATCATAAATTAATATGCATGCATAGTATTTTTTGATTATATTTGAAATCGATATAGTTACATATGAAAGAGAAAACAATAGATTATATTTTGAGAGCTACATGGCAAGCTGTATCAAGAATGTACAACGAAGAAGCTGCAAAATACGATGCCACAATGGCGACCGGATTTGCACTTTTGAGTATTGACAAAGAAGAAGGAACTCCGTCTACCGCTTTGGGCCCAAGAATGGGTATGGAAGCTACAAGCCTCACCAGAACATTGAAATCGATGGAAGACAAAGGTTTGATTGTTCGCAAAAAAAACCCAACCGATGGCCGTGGCGTTTTGATCTACCTGACGGAATTTGGAAAAGAAAAAAGAGATTTATCTAAAAATACAGTTCTGAAATTTAATGAAACGATTAGAAAACATGTTTCTGATGAAAAGCTGAAACATTTTATCGAAGTTTCTGAAATCATCAACGAATTGATTCAGGACAAAAATATATTTAATCAAACAGAAAACACAGGAAATGAATAATCTCTCTTGAAGAGAAAATTCAAATTCTACCCAAAAAACAAATTTTACAAATATGAAACGCACAATTAAAAAAGTTGCTGTAATTGGATCCGGAATTATGGGTTCAGGGATAGCTTGTCATTTTGCTAATATTGGTGTTGAAGTTTTACTTCTTGACATCATTCCACGTGAATTGACAGAAGCTGAAGCTAAAAAAGGATTAACACTTGAAAGTAAAGCCGTTCGCAACCGTGTGGTAAACGAACATTTGGCGAATTCATTAAAATCGAAACCGTCTCCTATTTACAGTCAAAAATTTGCTAGTAGAATCACGACTGGAAATACGACTGATGATATGGCAAAAATTGCCAATGTTGACTGGATTATCGAGGTTGTGGTAGAACGTTTAGATATCAAAAAACTGGTATTCGAGCAAATCGAGAAATTCCGTAAACCGGGAACTTTGGTTACTTCTAACACTTCTGGTATTCCGATTCATTTTATGAGCGAAGGTAGAAGCGAAGATTTTCAACAACACTTCTGCGGAACTCACTTTTTTAACCCTGCGCGTTACTTAAAATTATTTGAAATTATTCCTGGTCCAAAAACCTCGACTGAAGTATTGGATTTCTTAAACGAATACGGTTCTAAATTTTTAGGAAAAACATCTGTTGTTGCTAAAGATACTCCAGCGTTTATTGGAAACAGAATTGGTATTTACGGTATTCAGAGTTTATTCCACTTGGTAAAAGAAATGGGATTAACGATTGAAGAAGTGGATAAATTGACTGGTCCGGTAATTGGTCGTCCAAAATCGGCTACTTTCCGTACGGTTGACGTTGTTGGTTTGGATACTTTGGTACACGTTGCCAACGGTATTTATGAAAACTGTCCAACAGACGAACAACACGAATTGTTTAAACTTCCTGATTTCGTCAACAAAATGATGGAAAATAAATGGTTGGGAAGTAAAACTGGTCAAGGTTTTTATAAAAAAGTAGATAAAGATATTCTTTCTTTAGACCTAGATACATTAGAATACCGCGCTGCTAAAAAAGCAAGTTTTGCTACACTTGAACTAACAAAAACTATTGATAAACCAATTGATCGTTTTAAAGTTTTGGTAAAAGGAAAAGACAAAGCGGGTGAATTCTATCGTAAGAGTTTCGCCGGAATGTTTGCTTATGTATCAAACAGAATTCCTGAAATCTCAGACGAATTATATAAAATTGATGATGCGATGAAAGCTGGTTTTGGATGGGAAAATGGTCCATTCGAAATTTGGGACGCTATTGGTGTAGCAAACGGAATCGAAATCATGAAAGCAGAAGGTCTTGAACCAGCTGCATGGGTTACAGAAATGTTGGCTTCCGGAAGCGAAAGTTTCTACTCTGTAAAAGAAGGAGCAACATATTTCTATAACATTCCAACAAAATCTCAAGTTAAAGTTCCTGGACAAGATTCATTCATTATTCTGAACAACATTCGCGAAAGCAAAAAAGTTTGGAGCAATAGCGGTGCAATCATTCAGGATTTAGGTGATGGAATTTTAAACTTAGAATTCCAATCTAAAATGAATACTATTGGTGGCGATGTTCTTCAGGCTATCAATAAAGCAATCGACTTATCTGAAAAAGAATATCAAGGTTTAGTTATTGGTAATCAGGCAGCGAATTTTTCTGTTGGAGCTAATATCGGAATGATTTTCATGATGGCCGTTGAGCAGGAATATGACGAATTGAACATGGCTATTAAATTGTTCCAAGATACAATGATGCGCGTTCGTTATTCTTCTATTCCAGTTGTGGTTGCGCCTCACGGAATGACTTTTGGTGGTGGATGCGAAATGAGCTTACATGCTGATAAAGTGGTTGCTGCTGCTGAAACTTATATGGGATTGGTTGAATTTGGTGTTGGTGTACTTCCTGGTGGTGGTGGATCTAAAGAAATGGCTTTGAGAGCGTCTGACCTTTTCCGTAAAAACGATGTCGAATTGAACGTTCTTCAAGAGTATTTCTTAACAATCGCTATGGCAAAAGTATCAACTTCCGGTTACGAAGCTTTTGATACCGGACTTTTGCAGCATGGTAAAGATGTTATCGTAGTAAACAAAGATCGTCAGATTGCGGAAGCTAAAAAACATGCTTTGTTAATGGCCGAAGCGGGTTACACACAACCTATCAGAAGAACTGATGTTAAGGTTTTAGGTAAACAAGCACTTGGAATGTTCTTAGTTGGAACAGATCAAATGGAAGCTGGAAAATACATTTCTGAGCATGATAAAAAAATCGCGAACAAACTGGCTTATGTAATGGCTGGTGGTGATTTATCTGAAGCGACTTTAGTATCTGAACAATATTTATTAGATATCGAACGTGAGGCTTTCTTATCTCTTTGTACAGAGCGTAAGACTTTAGAGAGAATCCAGTATATGTTAACTAAAGGAAAACCATTAAGAAACTAGAGACAAGAAACAAGAAGCAAGATAAAGTCTTTTCTCTTGACTCTTTCTTCTTTCATCTAAACAAGAAAAAAAACATGAAAACAGCATATATAGTAAAAGCTTACCGTACTGCGGTAGGAAAAGCACCAAAAGGGGTTTTTAGATTTAAAAGACCTGATGAATTAGCAGCAGAAACTATTCAGTTTATGATGGATGAACTGCCTGATTTCGACAAAAAACGTATCGATGACGTTATGGTAGGAAATGCCATGCCGGAAGCAGAACAAGGACTTAACGTTGGGCGTTTGATCTCATTAATGGGATTAAAAGTGGAAGATGTTCCCGGAGTTACTGTAAACCGTTATTGCGCTTCCGGATTAGAAACTATCGGAATGGCAACTGCTAAAATCCAATCTGGAATGGCAGATTGTATTATCGCTGGTGGAGCCGAAAGTATGAGTTTTATTCCGATGGGAGGTTACAAACCAACTCCTGATTATAAAGTTGCAGCTGCAGGTCACGAAGATTACTATTGGGGAATGGGTTTAACTGCTGAAGCGGTTGCCAACCAATACAAAATCTCTAGAGAAGATCAGGATGAGTTTGCTTACAACTCTCACATGAAAGCATTGAAAGCTCAGGCTGAAGGAAAATTCGACAAACAAATCGTTCCGATTACTGTTGACCAGACCTTCATCAATGAAAATGGAAAAAAAGAAACTAAATCATACGTTGTAAAACAAGATGAAGGTCCACGTGCCGGAACTTCAGTTGCTGCTTTAGCAGGTTTAAGACCGGTTTTTGCTGCTGACGGAAGTGTAACTGCAGGTAACTCTTCTCAAATGAGTGATGGTGCTGCTTTTGTTTTAATCATGAGCGAGGATATGGTGAAAGAATTAAATCTTGAGCCAATTGCAAGATTGGTAAACTTTGCTTCTTCTGGTGTTGAGCCAAGAATTATGGGTATTGGTCCTGTAAAAGCAATTCCGAAAGCGTTGAAACAAGCTGGTTTAGAATTGAAAGATATTGACTTGGTAGAATTAAACGAGGCTTTTGCTTCTCAGTCTTTGGCTGTAATTCGCGAGTTAGGTTTAAATCCTGATATCGTAAACGTAAACGGTGGAGCGATCGCTTTAGGGCACCCTCTGGGATGTACAGGAGCTAAACTTTCTGTTCAGTTATTTGACGAGATGAAACGCAGAGGTAGTAAATACGGAATTGTCTCTATGTGTGTGGGGACTGGGCAAGGTTCTGCGGGGATTTACGAGGTATTGTAGAAAAGTATACATAATGTTTGTCATTCTGAGGAACGAAGAATCACACTAGCATTTCCGCAAAGTAACCGCTCAGTTTGTCATTTCGACGAAGGAGAAATCTCCACGACGATTTTCCACACAGCTGATAATCTTTGTAGAGCTACTTGCGAGGATTTCTCCTTCGTCGAAATGACAAGATTGAGGATAAAAGCATAAATAAAAAGATACTAAAAACAAAAAAAAATAAAAGTCATGAGCGACAAGACAAGAGGAGGTCAATTCCTAGTTAAAGAAACAAAGTGCGAAGATATCTTTACACCAGAAGATTTCTCTGAAGAGCAATTAATGATGCGTGACTCTGTAAAAGAGTTCGTTGACAAAGAATTATGGGCACATAAAGATCGTTTTGAGAAAAAAGATTATGCTTATACTGAATCATCTATGCGTAAAGCGGGTGAACTTGGACTTCTTGGAGTTGCGGTTCCTGAGGAATACGGCGGATTAGGAATGGGATTCGTATCTACCATGTTAGTTTGTGATTACATTTCTGGTGCTACAGGATCTTTCTCAACTGCTTTTGGTGCTCATACAGGAATTGGAACTATGCCAATTACACTTTATGGAACAGAAGAACAAAAGAAAAAATACGTTCCTAAATTGGCTTCAGGAGAATGGTTTGGAGCTTATTGTTTAACGGAGCCAGGTGCAGGATCTGATGCTAACTCAGGAAAAACTAAAGCTGTTCTATCTGAAGATGGGAAATACTACTCTATCACAGGACAAAAAATGTGGATTTCGAATGCAGGTTTCTGTAGCGTTTTCATCGTTTTTGCCCGTATTGGAGATGATAAAAACATTACAGGTTTCATCGTAGAAAACGATCCGTCAAACGGAATTTCTATGAATGAAGAAGAACATAAATTAGGAATCCGTGCTTCTTCTACTCGTCAGGTTTTCTTCAACGATACAAAAGTTCCTGTTGAAAACATGTTGTCTGAAAGAGGAAACGGTTTCAAAATTGCAATGAATGCTTTGAACGTTGGTCGTATCAAATTAGCTGCTGCTTGTTTAGATGCGCAACGTAGAGTGACTACAAATGCAGTAAAATATTCAAACGAAAGAATTCAGTTTAACACTGCAATTTCATCTTTTGGAGCTATCCGTTCTAAATTGGCTGAGATGGCAACTAATGCATACGCCGGAGAAAGTGCTTCTTACCGTGCTGCAAAAGATATCGAAGACAGAATCGCTGCTCGTGAAGCGGAAGGAACTTCTCACCAGGAAGCTGAATTGAAAGGTGTTGAAGAATATGCTATCGAATGTTCTATTTTGAAAGTAGCGGTTTCTGAAGACGTACAAGCTTGTGCAGATGAAGGAATTCAGATTTTTGGTGGAATGGGATTCTCTGAAGACACTCCAATGGAAAGTGCATGGAGAGATGCTCGTATCGCTAGGATCTACGAAGGAACAAACGAAATTAACAGAATGCTTTCTGTAGGTATGTTGATCAAAAAAGCAATGAAAGGTCACGTTGATTTACTTGGACCAGCTATGAAAGTTTCTGAAGAATTAATGGGAATTCCATCTTTTGATACTCCTGATTTCTCTGAATTATTTGCTGAAGAAAAAGGAATTATTGCTAACCTTAAGAAAGTTTTCTTAATGGTTGCCGGAAGTGCTGTTCAAAAATACGGACCTGACTTAGATGCTCACCAACAGTTATTAATGGCTGCTTCTGATATCTTAATCGAAATCTACATGGCAGAAAGTACAATTCTTAGAACTGAAAAACTAGCCAAAAATCAAGGTGAAGCTAAAGTACAAGAGCAAATTGCAATGGCAAAATTATACTTATACAAAGCAGTTGATATTGTAAACTCAAGAGGAAAAGAAGGAATTATTTCTTTTGCAGAAGGTGACGAACAACGTATGATGTTGATGGGACTTAAACGTTTCACAAAATATACAAACAATCCAAATGTGGTAGCCTTAAGAGAGGTTATTACAACCAAATTAGTTGCAGAAAACGAATACTGCTTCTAATATAAAAATAGTTTTTAGCTTTTAATTTGTTTAAACCCGCACTTATCCGAAACAGTGCGGGTTTATTTTTTTGATTTTTTTACCATGTGATTTTTCACCATATAAGTTATATAAGTTCATTTAAACAATGCTGTTTATCTTTTATTACGTCACTATATAACCCACATATATTACATTTAAAGAACACTCCTTATATTTTCTTATACATAAATCATAAGTTGCGCAACTTTATAAAACACACCACTTACATTATTTTATATAACTTACATGGTTTACAATACACGCAGCATTTACAATTAACTATTAGGTTTCATAATCAAATCATGATCTCCTTCGGAGCTTAGATTCAGAAAACGTTCGTATTCTCTTAGAACGTCAGAGATAATTCCGTCTTTAGTTAAATATTGAATATCATAACCCATACGATGATCACCAAAATAAGTAATTGGCAAAAAGACTGTTTCAACATCAACATTGGGCGTGTTTTCTTCTTTAATGAATGTTTCTGAAACAGTTTGCACCTGAGCCATTACACCATATTTAAAATTTCGTAACTGATCGTATTTTATTTCTATTTCAACAGCTTGCTGTGGAGAAGAGAAAGAATTTATAGTGGCTTCAATATTATTCTTAGCCAGCTCTGCCAATAATTCTTCAAAAGCTTTTTTCACAGTTCCATTCAAAAACTTATGAATATCTTTCTTTTTAGAAACGGTTACAATCTTTTCTAAATGTTCTTTCCAATTGTTGTTATTCCAATTTAAACTTCCGTGCGAATATTTCTTATCACTGTATTCACTATCAACAACCAATGCTTTCCATAAATTATAACATAAAAGCGCCATAATAATTCCGAAAGGCAAAGCTGTAATCAAAGTCATTGTTTGAAGAGAAGCTAAACCACCCGAATGCAACAAACTCAATGCTAAAAGAGACAATAGAACACCCCAGAATATACTCTGCCATTTTGGAGAACTTACAGCTCCTTTTGATGCTATACCATTCATTATAAAAATTCCTGAATCTGCAGATGTGATAAAAAATACACAAATAATAAGAATGGACAGAACATTTAAAAACGTAGTAAACGGAAAATACGTAAAGAAATTAAACAATAGCGTATCCGGATTTTTAGCAAATTCGCTCAAAGCTCCATGCGCAACATGTTCATCAATCCACACAGCGCTGCTTCCAAAAACGGTCATCCACAGAAAATTAAAAAATGCCGGAATAAATAAAACTGCTATAATAAATTCGCGAATAGTTCTTCCTTTAGAAATTTTGGCAATAAACAAACCTACATAAGGCGCCCAGGATATCCACCACGCCCAATATAAAATCGTCCATTTTGAAAACCATTCCTGACTTCCTTTCTCGTAAGCATAAGTATTAAAGGTTAATGATATAAAATGACTGATATAATGCCCTAAACCTTCTGTAAAAGTACTTAGAATATAAATTGTTGGTCCTGCTATCAATATAAACAACATTAATAAAACAGCCATAATGATGTTTAACTCACTTAGTTTTTTAACCCCTTTTCCTAAACCTGAAATGGCAGAAAGAACAGCAATTACCATCACTACCAAAACAATCACAATTTGATAGTTAAAACTGGATTCTGCAATTACGCCAAGACTTACTAACCCGGCACTTAACTGAACGACTCCAAAACCAAGTGTAGTCGCAATTCCGAAGAAAGTGCTGCACAAACCAAAAACATCCACAATGTTACCGAATCTTCCATGAATTTTACTTTTTAGTATTGGATAAAATCCACTTCGAATTGCAAGAGGTAAATTATGACGATATGCAAAATAGGCCAATGACAATCCTACTACACCATATATAGACCATGCATGAAAGCCCCAGTGAAAAAAGGTGTACAATTGAGCTTCTTTAGCTCTTAAATTATCCGCTAAATTAGCATTGGCCGGGGTTGCGTAATGCGACATGGTCTCTCCTACTCCAAAATACATTAACCCAATTCCCATTCCTGCAGCAAACAACATTGCTATCCACGAAAAAAAAGAATATTCAGGTTCAGAATCATCAGCTCCTAATTTGATTTTTCCAAATTTACTAATTGCTAATGTGATCAAAAACAAGACAAAAACAGTCACTAATAATACATAAAGCCAACTTAAATTTTTAAATATTATTTCTTTTACAATGTTAAGTGCCTGTTCTGTATCCTTTGAGAAGAAAACACAAAACAATGAAATTGCAATGATTATAATTAAACTTGGCAATGCAACTGATGTTGTAAAATTGGTTTTAAAGCCAATTGAACGCTTAGATTTATTCATATAAAATGGTTTGTCACTATTATCAAAAGTAGATTCCAAATCTTAGATTCAGATTCAGAAGTTTATTTATAACAAGTACAACTTTGATAGTTTATGTAGAGATGTATTGTAAATTTAATCAAAAAGGAAAAAAAATCCTATTTAAACGCAATAAAATTGACTTTTTAAATAAAAGTCGTAACAAATGAGGTCGATACTGTTTGTCTATTTAACTAGTATTTTACTCTAAAAACTCTATATTTAACATTCTAAAAACTTTAAAAAACATAAAATGAAACAAATTAATCTGATTGCTTTGCTTTTATTTTGCATCTGTACCACAAATACTTTTGCACAAAAAAACAAAAAGATGGACATCATTGCGTATTATACCGGCTATGATAAACTAATTAATGAGTATGAGGTAAACAAGTTAAACCAGATCATCTTTAGCTTTTGCCATTTAAAAGATGGAAAACTAAGTGTTGATTCTGCTAAAGATTCCACCACAATTAAATATTTGGTTTCTTTAAAAGCATCAAATCCGCAGCTCAAAATTATTCTTTCACTTGGTGGCTGGGGAGGTTGTGAGCCTTGTTCTGCAGCATTTTCTACTGGTGAAGGAAGATTGACTTTTGCTAAATCAGTAAAAGAAGTGAGCGACTATTTTAAAGTAGACGGTTTAGATTTAGATTGGGAATATCCGGCAATTGAGGGACTGCCTGGACATTTGTTCCAACCTGCTGACAAACCAAACTTTACAGAATTAATCAAAATTTTACGATCTACTTTAGGTAAAAAGTACGAATTGAGTTTTGCTGCCGGAGGATTTCAGAAATTCTTAGATGAATCTATCGACTGGAAAACCGTTGGGCCATTAGTAAACCGTATCAATATTATGAGTTACGATTTAGTAAATGGTTACTCTACCGTTACAGGACATCATACTCCGTTATACAGCACTAACCCAAAAGAGGAATCTACAGACAGAGCTGTTGAATTTTTATTAAAACAAGGAATTCCTGCTGAAAAATTAATTATTGGCGGCGCTTTCTACACCAGAACCTGGAAAAATGTTGAGAATATAAATAACGGATTATATCAGTCAGGAGAACATATTCAAGGAGTTCCTTTTAAGAGTTTCGCTGATACTTATACAGAAGCAAATGGATGGAAATATTTTTGGGATGACAAAGCAAAAGCTGCTTACTGGTACAATGAGAAAGAAAAAACATTTGCAACCGGAGATAACCTAACTTCTATTAAAGCAAAAGCTGAATATGCAAAATCTAAAAAATTAGGCGGAATCATGTTCTGGGAACTTCCTCTGGATACTCCCCGCAACGGAATGGTAGACGCAATTTATCAAGTTAAAACAGCTAAATAAATTCTAGTTTAAACAATAAAAAAAACGGCAGTTATATGAGGTAGCTGCCGTTTTTCTATTTATAAAGAATACTATTGTAATTTTGATTTATCCAATTCACCGATAAAAGGAATTGATTCTAAAATCTCGGCTCTAATTATAGTTTGCAAATACACTTCTAACTGAAGAAATTTAGCCGCATTTATAGCTCCAACAGCTTTTTTGGCCTGATTATATGTTTTAGAGTATAATTTTTCATAAGCTAAATGATTTTTTAGAGTTCCTTTTGCCAACTCATCGGCTTTTGCATCTGTCAGGGTTGCATAATTAGCAGCATAATCGTTGATTAACTGAAATTTTGTTTGCCCCAGCGCTTTACGTTCTGTTTCATAATTATCATAAACTTTAGTAAAAGCAACAGATTGTGTATCCGATAAGTTCATGTATTGTTTTACAAGATCACTTTTCGACTTGCCATAAACACTTTGCAACACATCTACATCTTCCTTAAATGAAGACTGAGCATAAGATGAAAACGAGGCAATTGCCATAATAAGAATAAGACTTAGTTTTTTCATAGTATTAAATTTAATGGGTTCTTAAAAATTCATGCATTATCAAATATACTGATTTTTAATAAGTTAACACACTATTTTTTATCACTTTCCTTAGTTTTTGGAGCTTTAATTTCTCCATCATATGAAATTGACGCCTTATTATTGCTATTCACAAAAAGTGTTGCACCTCCATTCAAAAAGATAGAAAAGGTAAGATTATATACATCATCCTTGCCTTTTACAGTAGCTTTCAAAAGATAACTTTTCTTCTTTTTTTCAATTTTAATATTTTCGGGAACACCTTCAAATTTTATTCCGCCATCTCCTCCGTAAGCAACATTAAAAGCGCGTCCGAAAAAAGGTAAGTCTGAAGTTGTTTTTTCTGTATTGAATTTTAAGAAATATGTATTATAATCCAAAATAATCACTCGTCCTCCCTGAGGATTAACCTTTTGTGCTTCAAAAACAAAACTTTTAGAATTTATAAGTGCTTCAATTTCTTTTTGTTGCTGTTGCTCTTTCTCTGCTTTTAATTCTTTTTTAGTCTTTTCCTGTGCAAAAACCGGAGAATGTAAAAAGCACAATAAGACTAATAAAATCGACAATTTAGTTTTCATAACAGTATTTCTAGTGCGTTAAAAAAAGGTAACCTTTATTTTTTGGTAAATCGCATCATCGCAATATCACCAGCAATAAAATTTAAAGTTTTGCCATCATCCGTAACATCGTAGGAAGTGATTTTTTGCAAAGTACTTATAAAAGTCTGTTCGCCTTGCTGACCGTCTACACACATCATTTTGGTCATAGCCATTGGTTGCGTAAAATCAATTTTATTACCGGTTACAACCAGTTTTCCTGTAAAGTTATTACAGCTGCTGTTTCCTGAAACATGATTTTCTTTGAGATCAAAAGTAATTGTTGGTTTTTTATTAGGATACAACCCGTCGAAAGCAATTCTTGGTCCGGTTATATAATTAAGTTCCCATGTTCCTTCGAGTTTAGAAATCGAATCCTTTTTCTGTGCTTTAGAAGCATTACATGAAATTAATACCATTCCTAAAAAAACTAAAATCAAAACATTCTTTATCATAATTTTACAGATTAAATTAAAAATAACAAAACTGATTTTTTAAAATTTTAAATTCGGGGGTATACGAAATTACGCAATATTAATTTGCGGTTCTTTTAAAGTACTATTAAATTTCACGCAATAGTTTTAGATTTTTTTAACTATCAGCTTCAATCAATGTCGGAATTTTATGTTAAATTTACTTAATCTTTAATTTTAAAAGCCTTTCGTATGAAAAAAATAATCGCTTCTTTCGCTATAATTACAGCTTTAATCATTGGCTGTAAGACCAATACAAAATCAAATGATGCCAAAACCCTGACTGTTGCCTTAGAGCCAAAAAGCAGTAGTGCCGTTGCAGGAACTGCTACTTTTACAGAGAAAAACGGCAAAGTAACTTTTGTTGCAAAAATGACTGGTTTAACTCCGGGAGTTCACGCGATACACATTCACGAAAAAGCAGATTGTAGTTCTGCCGACGGAAGTTCAGCCGGAGGACACTGGAATCCAACTTTTAAAAAACACGGAAAATGGGGTGTTGCTGAATACCACAAAGGAGATATTGGAAACTTTACTGCTGATGCAAAAGGTAACGGAACGATAACATTAACCACTGACGAATGGTGTATTGGTTGTGGAGACACGAACAAAGATATCCTTGGAAAAGGTTTGATTGTACATCAGGGAACAGATGATTTTACAACACAGCCTACCGGAAATGCAGGCGGAAGAGTTGCTTGTGCCGGAATCATCAAATAAAAAAACAATAACCACTACATTTTCACAAAATCTAGTGGTTATTTCATTTAAAATTTATCCTAACACAAGAAAAAGATATAGCTTTGCAGCTGTAAATTAAAGTTAATGATTAACCCATCAGCACCAGGTTGGATAGACAAGTTTTTTAGTGAACAAAAGTTTTCAGAAGCTATTCCTTTTGAGACTACAGATTCGTTTTACTATAAAGTCAGAGAAACTGGTTTTATCTATGGTCACATCATAACTATCGATTCCCGAATTCCGGTTCCTATAAAAGGCTGGTTTAAGACCGAAATTTCTAAAGTCGCTTTACTAAATACTTTGTACGGCGTATTTTGTTTAGAAAAAAGAAGCTTTGAACCCAATAATTTTATTAGCGAAGTTTTAAAGTTTTATAATGAAATGAATCCTGAAGGATTTAATTTATTTAAAATTTTGCTTCCAAAAGACACACCTTCCCTTTCTTTAGAAAATATAATAGATCAGCGCGTTCAGACGAATGACAGCATTATCAGTAAAAACTTTTCGCATTTAGTAACCAATGCGCTTTTATTTATTGATGTTTTGGCTTTTAGACAATATCTGGAAAAAGGCGCGATTCCTGAAAAATATTTAAAACGAATCGAAGAAACTGTTTTGGGCATTGTGGCTCTGGCCTTAAAAACCAAAACTGTCAAATCACAGCACGACGATTTATTAATTAAACTTTTTGAAGCTTCGATTCGATATTCGAAATTCTCAAAAGTTACTGTAGATACTCTTGAAACCTTACAGCTGGATTATTTTAGCAATAAACTGGAGCATTATTATTTAATCGATATGGCCGGAATGGCTTTATGGAGCGATGGTGTTGTAGAAAATGAAGAGGCTTACTTTTTATACTCATTGGGTTCAATGATGGGAGTTTCTGATGATTTTGTAACCAAAAGTATCGATACTACCAATGATTTCATAACCACCCATAAAAAGAAAATTCCGTATTTTAATTATTCTAATCCTGTAAAGCATTTCTACGATCAAATGACGCACAGCGTTGTAAAACTGATTGTAAGAAACAAAAACAGACTGGTGAAGGAAATTATTCAGAGTAAGGAATTAATGGTTCTTTTGGCTTATTCTACAACAAGAGATCTGGACGCCAAAGAAAAGAAAAAAGTAAAAAAACAACTTTTAGATATTTGCAAAACAATTCCGTCATTAACGATATTTTTACTTCCGGGCGGAAGTTTACTATTACCGATTTTAATCAAGTTTATACCCACTTTATTACCATCTGCTTTTAACGAAAATCTGGATGAAAACGAATAAAAAAAATCGCCCTTTTGAGGCGATTTTTAATTTTTATAGATTACTTAGCTGATATACCTCATCTAGTTCATCATTCGAAGCGATATTTACATTCAAATCGGTTACAAAACCTGAATTTAATCCGTAAACCCATCCGTGAAGCATTAGATCCTGACCATTTTTCCAGGCGCCTTGCACGATTGATGTTTTGGCTAAGTTGTATACTTGTTCTTTAGCATTGATTTCAACAAAAGCATTAAAACGTTCTGTCTCATCTTCAATCGAATTTAGGTATTTGTCATGCAAACGGTATTCATCTTTAATGTGACGAATCCAGTTATCGATAATTCCAACAGACATATTTCCCATCGCTGCTTTTACACCACCACAACCGTAATGTCCGCACACAATAACGTGTTTTACTTTAAGAACATTTACTGCATAATCAAGAACACTCAACATATTCATATCAGAGTGCACTACCATATTAGCAATATTACGATGTACAAAAACTTCTCCTGGTTTTGCCCCAATAATCTCATTTGCAGGAACACGGCTGTCAGAACATCCAATCCATAATAATGGCGGAGTTTGTCCTTTTGCCAGGTCTGCAAAAAAATTAGGGTCTAATGCTAATGATTTTTCAACCCATTCTTTATTATTTTCTAATAACTGCTCATAGAACTTTCTCATTGTTTTTTTGTTTTTTTGAATGGTATTTCTACATGTTTAAACATATTAAAATAACTAATGTAAAGTTATCTAATTTTTCATATTTCTCACAATGAAGAAATACCTTAATTAATTTAATTTGTTTAAAAATCTTCTTTTATCGTTTCTTTTTTAACCAATGCTCTCTTTGCAACATCATAATAATGCTCTATCGATACGTGATTATTAAGATCTGGTGAATTTTCAAGCTCGTAAGCTTCTTTAAATCCTTTTAGTTTTACTTTGATATTTTCATCAATTGCTCTTGTTTCCTTAAACTCACGAATCAGGTCTAAAACATCATGGGCAATATACTCTGTATCGTGCGCATTGATGATTACTTTAGAATTTTCCGGAATCTCATTCAACGTCAACTTAATAGCTGCTTTGTTTAGGAATGAAACTTCCTGAGCCAAATCGATATGTATAACATCTCCATCTTCGTATTCTTCTTTTTTGAAGCTGTAAGCTCTTTTTAAGTTTCCTCTTAATACAAAAATCACACTGATGATAATTCCTAAAGCAACACCCTTAAGTAAATCTGTTGCTACAACAAATACTAAAGTGGCAACAAAAGGTATGAATTGGTATTTTCCTTTTTCCCAGAAATGTTTGAATGTTGCCGGTTTGGCCAATTTGTATCCCACTAAAATTAATACAGTTGCCAAAGTTGCCAACGGAATTTTATTTAAAATTGCCGGAATAGACAAAACACTTATCAGTAAAAGTACACCGTGAATGATAGACGACATTTTAGATTTTGCACCTGCATTATTATTAGCAGATGATCTTACCACAACTGATGTCATTGGTAAACCTCCTAAAAGTGAACTCACAATATTACCTATACCCTGCGCTCTAAGCTCAACATTAGTATTGGTATAACGTTTTTGAACATCCATTCTGTCTGCTGCTTCGATACATAATAATGTTTCTATAGAAGCTACAATGGCAATTGTAATAGCAACTACCCAAACTTGAGGATTTGTAACCGCTGCAAAATTTGGTGTAATTAGAATAGATTTAAATTCATCAAAAGACTTTGGAACTGGCAATGAAACCAAATGTTCTTTTGCAATCGCCAATGAGCTTCCTGTAGCTATAAAAAATTCGTTTAAAGCTATGCCTATAAGAACCGCAACAAGCGCTCCCGGAATTAATTTTAATTTCTTTAAAAAAGATACTTTATCCCATGAGATCAATATTACAAGTGAAACCAGCGAAACCACTACTGCTCCTAAATGTATATGATTTAAAACATCGAATAAAAACGAAAATGAGTTGCTTCCGTCATTTTGAATAAAAGCCTGATCACCCTCAAAATCTGCGTCATAACCAAAAGCATGAGGCAATTGTTTTAATATAATAATGATCCCGATACCCGCTAACATTCCCTCAATAACATTGGTTGGAAAATAATTGGAGATACTTCCGGCTTTTAAAAACCCTAATGCTAACTGAATTAGTCCCGCAATAAAAACAGACATTAAAAACACATCGAAAGCACCAAAATCAGTAATAGCGGTTAAAACAATAGCTGTTAATCCCGCTGCTGGCCCAGAAACACTAATGTGTGACTGGCTTAAATAGCCAACAATAATACCACCAATAACACCCGAGATAATACCCGAAAACAAAGGCGCTCCCGAAGCCATTGCTATACCTAAACACAATGGAAGAGCCACCAAAAAAACCACTAAACCTGAAGCAAAATCAGATTTAAGGTTGGCAAAAAGATTGATTTTTTTTGTCATAATAATACAATACTAAAAAAATTATTCATTAAAGATTTACCACATTTAACCAAAAATGCGGTGTAGTTCAAAATAATCGGAAGTATTATACCAAGTTGGGAGGTGGAGCAAATATGCTCGGAGAGATATTATCTAATTTTACGATGTTTTCAGAAACAATCGTTTTCTTTTGAATGTAAACAGGCAATAATACCTCATGTTCTAATATTGTAGGATGCACAACAGATTTAAGTTCTTTATGAACTTCCTCTTCTGCACAATTGAAAGATATAGCCGTATTAGTCCCTTTCTTTATCGCCTGAACAATTGTTGGGGTCGATAAGAAGGCGATAAATATGAATAATAATATGCGGGCTAATATTTTCATCGAAGCAAAAATAGTGTTAAACAAATAAAATCAAAGCCTGAGAGCAAAATTTTTATACAAATTTAACAATAACAAAAAAGCAGAATTATCAAATGAGACAATTCTGCTTTTAATTATTTTATAAACAAGGTTTTACAATTCTTCTTCTAACCATGCTCTCATCATCCAGATTGTTTTTTCCTGCTCTGCAATGAAGTCACTCATCAGAGAATTTGTCCCCTCGTCATTAATTTCATCCGATTGATTCAAAATTTCTCTTTCGATTTTCAATAAATCAGATAAAGAATTTATGATTAAATGAACTGCTTTCTCATCATTTGAGATATTTTTTCCAACTGCAAGTTTGTTGTTTTTAATATAATCCTCGAATGTATGTAATGGAGTTCCTCCTATTGTTAGCACTCTTTCTGCAATCATATCAATTTTTAATTGGGCATCTGTATACAATTCTTCAAACTTAACATGTAAATCAAAGAAACGTTTACCACGAATATTCCAGTGTATTCCTCTTAAGTTTTGATAATATACCTGAAAATTTGACAACAGAATATTTAATTCCTTTACTAACAATTCTGACTCTTTTACAGGTAATCCTAAAATATTTGTTTTCATAGTTTTTCGTTTTATAATAAGTTTACTACAAATTTAATATAAGTTCTTTAAAAATAGTATAAAAAAAAATTATATTTTCTTATTTTTGCATCACAAAATACTATCAAAATGACGATTACTCAATTACAATATGTGTTAGCTGTTGCCGAACACAAAAATTTTACACTTGCTGCCGAAAAATGTTTTGTTACACAACCTACATTAAGTATGCAGATTCAGAAAATTGAAGAAGAGCTTAATATTTTAATTTTTGACAGAAGTAAAAAACCAATTCAACTTACAGATATTGGCCAAAAAATTGTAAATCAGGCTAAAAACATTGTAAACGAAGCAGATAGAATCAAAGATATCGTAGAACAGCAAAAAGGTTTTATTGGGGGGGAATTTCGTTTAGGAATTATACCTACGATCATGCCAACGCTTTTACCAATGTTTTTAAACAACTTCATTAAAAAATACCCCAAAGTAAAACTCTTAATCGAAGAGCTGAATACTGATGAAATCATTGTAAAATTAAAAAATGGCCATCTCGATGCTGCCATTGCTGCCACTCCGCTTGAGGATGAAAAAATAAAAGAGATTGTTTTGTACTTCGAACCTTTTGTAGCTTATATTCCGGAACATCACGCCAGTTTTCAGAAAGAGGAAATTGAAATTGCAGATTTAAACATCAATGAAATTTTGCTTTTGCAGGACGGACATTGTTTTAGAGACGGAATTTTAAATTTATGCAAAAATGGTACCGATATCGACCAGAATAATTTTCAGATACAAAGCGGAAGCTTTGAAACCCTTATAAAATTAGCCGACGAAGGTTTGGGCACAACGTTACTTCCGTACTTGCACACCTTAGACTTAAAAGATTCCGATAAACTGAAACTACGAAATTTTAAGGAACCAAAACCTGCTCGTGAGGTAAGTTTAATTTACCCAAAGAGCGAATTAAAAATGCAAATCATCGACGCGCTAAGATCTACAATTGCCGGAGTTGTAAAAGGAGCAATTGTTTTCCAGAACGTTCAAATTGTGAGTCCGCTACAAAAGAAATAGACATAAAAAAAGGAGCCAATTTGGCTCCTTTTTTTTATACTTTGATTAGTAGTAAACTTTGTTTTAGTTCTGGTTTTTCAATAATAAAATTCATCAACCATTCCTGCAATTGCTCCATTTCGTATGGTAACAGCGTTTTGATAGCTTTTTCTAGTTCTTTACAGAAAAGTATCGGATCGAAACTTACTCTCTCAAGTATTGATTTCGTGTAATCAAACATCATTTTTGACATAATAAAATAAGATTTTCGGGGGTTATCTATATTTCTAAACTCGCACAAATTTAATCAAATATCATTCATATGCATTCATTTTAACTTATTATTTTAAAAACTTTAGCAACGAATACGTTTTCTTAATATGCATAAATCAATATAGAATGGTTCTAAACAATTCATTTAAACCTTTTTAAAGGCTCTAAACATCTCTCGTTTTCCCGGAGGACCTGCTAATTTCTCGACAGTAAATCCAACTTCGATCATACTTCTTTTAACAACTCCGCGGGCAGCGTAGGTTACCAAAACTCCATTTGGTTTTAAACTGTTGTACATTTTCCTAAAAATTTCAGTACTCCACAACTCCGGCTGTACCCTGTACCCAAAGGCGTCAAAGTAAATCAAATCAAAAGTTTCAAAATCGTCTATTTCATGAAAAAATTGTTTCCTTTTGGTTAACGAGAAAGAGCTGCAAATTTCATTTTTTTTATCCCAATCACATTTATGCATTTTCTCAAAAATGTTCTCAAATTCCAATGCATCCAGTTCAGTAACATAATTCATCCCTAAAACCTCATCTGCTTCAACCGGATATGCCTCTACCCCAACATAATCAATGATTTGATTTTTTTGAATTGATTCTAAAAAAGTGATAAAAGCATTCAAACCCGTTCCAAAACCAATTTCCAGAATACTTACCGGATTATTTTCAAATAATGAAAGTCCGTTTTTTATAAATACATGTTTTGCTTCCTGAATCGCACCGTGTTTAGAATGGTAACACTCATCCCAATCCTGCAAATGAATTGTAGTTGAGCCATCTAGCGTTTTAATTATTTCTCTTTTCACTTTTTAGAACTTTATAATGGGTATTTACTAGGTTTTGGTCTTTTTTAACAGCCAAATTTACTCAAAACAAATGCGTAAAGCCTTAAAAAACGGCTGTTTTTTCATAAATTCTTTATAAAACTCTCTTAATTTTTTCACTTTATTATAAGATAAATAAATCTCAGTTAAACGCCATAATTAATGCAGTTTTACCAAGGAATTTATATATTTTTACTTAATTTTGCATTCAGTTAATTCTATTTCACACCAAATCATTGTTTTAGATTCTTTCTTTTACAATGAAAATTACATAAAAACTTTACATAATTATGAGTACAACTCAAACAAGCAAAATTGAAATCAGAAAAGCAACTTCGTCAAAAATAAGCGGAGTAGACTTTCAAAACCTAAGCTTTGGTGCTGTTTTTACAGACCATTTATTCGAATGTGATTTTAAAAATGGAGAGTGGCAAAATCCTGTCATTAAGCCTTATGCTCCAATTTTAATGGATCCTTCTTCAAAAGT
>Ga0247815_10000348_pt1 | contig 37382 bp, 25 predicted proteins | sample UWRJL194509B1_FD_181014 | JGI IMG/M metagenome (GOLD analysis project Ga0247815, IMG submission 181014) | Plant litter microbial communities from Arlington Agricultural Research Station in Wisconsin, United States - UWRJ-L194-509B-1 | ecosystem: Environmental > Terrestrial > Plant litter >...
AGAACCTATAAAAACAAAAACAGTTGCAAAAACGTTCTTGCAACTGTTTAATTAATTATTTTTATCTAATAATCAGTATCGTTTTTTTAGGACGAGACATTCAAAAAAAAAAATAGTATTAGAATTTGTATGTTACCCCAACTCTAAAGTTTCTAGGCTGTTCTGACTGCCAGTAGTAAGCATTTAGGTAAGAGTAATAAGAACCGCTGTAAAGATATTTGTCTAAAATATTAAATACGTTAGCCGTGATTCTTACTTTTCCGGTTTCATAAGATAAACCTCCGTCAAGTTTAAAATAACTTGGTAATTTTTGAAGTCCGACACTCCAGGTATCCGTTTGGCGTCCGTCAAGGAAAGTACCTCCAATAGAAGCTCCCAAACCTTTTAATTTACCATTTTGAAGGCTGTAGTTCAACCAGGCATTGGCAACATGTTTAGAATATCCCGGAACAATATCTCCGACTTTAATTCCGGTTGCCAAAGAAACTGCAGGATCAACCTCATTTACAATAGATTCTGTGAACGCATAGTTTGCGATAAGATTAAGGCCGTCAAAAAGTTTTCCTCTTAAATCTAATTCAATTCCCTGTGCTCTTTTTTCTCCTAAAACAACACTGTATTGTTCTCCAGGGCTGTTTGCAGGATCTGAGGTCAGTTCGTTTTTCTTCAAGATGCTGTAAGCTGCTAAAGTGGTGCTCCAGGATCCGTCGAACCAATCTCTTTTAATACCCACTTCAAGGTTGTTTCCTGTAAGAGGTTTTACTTTTTCACCGCTTTTAATAATACCAGATTGTGGTGTAAAAGCCTGATCGTATAATCCGTAAACGGCTGTTGCTTCGTCAATAGAAAAACTAAGTCCGATACGAGGTGTAATATGAGCATCTGCTATTGGAGCACCGCCCCAGCTTGCCTGACTAATCCAGGTATATCTTCCTGCAAGCGTAAGTCTTAACCTGTTTTCTATAAACCCAATTTCATCCTGAACATAACCTGCTGCATATTCTGAACTCATTAAACCTCCTGCAGCTGCAGCCCTGTCTCTAAGAGAAGTCTCGCGATCAAAGTTTGGCATACCGTTAGCTGGCGGGCCATAATTGGGTGTATTTACATTAAATGGATTATCAACAGTATCAAGATCATGAGATTGTCCCCAATCTGCCATATAATCTTTGCTTCCCATATCTACTCCTGCTAATATTTTGTGAGAAACTGAACCTGTATTGAATTTTCCGTTCAAAAATACCTGTCCTAAGTACATATTACTTTCAGAATCCCAAATACCAACGTTTCTGATAATTTCGCCAGTTGCAAGAGTACCGCCCGTAACCGGACCAGGACCTACAGCACTTGGCCAGGAAGAATATCCTTCCTGAAGATATTTAAAGTAAGATGTCTGCGCAGTAAGTTTCCAGCTTTCATCAAACCTGTGTTCGAACATTAAGTAACCACTGTGATCGTTTATTTTGGTATCAGGCAAACCTGGCTGTGTCATTGTAAAATCTACCGGAGTGGTTGCATATCCTCCGGAGTCAGCTCCAAAAACGTAGAACGAACCTACTTCTGTCATGTTTGCATGCTGTAAGTTATACTCTAAAGTAACTTTGGTTTTATCATCAATTTGATAAGAAAGTACCGGAGCAATTACGTAACGGTCATTGTGCTCAAACGGACGGTGAGATCCTTTTTTCTGAACTGCACCATTAAATCGGTATAAGAATTTACCTTTAGAATCAAATTTTCCGTCAAGATCTACACTTGCTCTGTAAAAGTCATAACTTCCTGCCATTACAGTTGCCTCACCTTTAGTAACTCCCGTTGGTTTTTTAGTAACCACATTATAAAGTCCGCTTGGATCGCCGCTTGAAAGCATGAATCCTGCCGGTCCTTTTACAAATTCAATATGATCTACAAAACTCATATCTTCTGTTAGCGGTCCCCAGAACGAAGAAACCACGTTAAATCCGTTACGGAAAGCCTGAATTTGAGAACCACGCATTGTAATATTCGTGTACATATCTCCCCAGTGCTCTAAACGTACAGCACCACTCACATTACGAATAACTCCGTCGCTCATGCTGATAATCTGCTGATCTTTTAGCGTTTGTCCGCTTACAATTTGAATATTTTGAGGAATTTCCAAAACTGGAGTCTGAAGACGCAGTGACAAAGAGGGCTTGTCTTGTTTGTATCTGTTTTTTGTAATAACTACTTCTTCAAGATCTTCCTGGCTTTCAGAAAGTGAAAAGTTCTTCACTGTAGTCTGTTTTGCCTTTACTATAATATTATCTTCAACTGAACGTATTCCTACTGAACTGATGCTGATAACATAATTTGCAGGTTTTACATTTTTAATTTCGTATTGTCCGTTTTCATTTGTCACAGCCGTATATTTTGTCCCTTTTAGTACAACAGAAATATTTTCTGCAGGAACATTGCCGCTTAAAGAAACTTTACCACTTACTTTTCCCACTTCCTGAGCCATCATGTTTAATGAACTCAAAAACAGTACGTAAAAGAAAACTTTTTTAAAGGTATTTATACTCATTTTGGTTTGGTTTTAAATTTGGGGCAAAAGTAAACCCTAATATTATGTTTTCCAAATTATTTTTAATGATTCTAAATAAATATAGATTTTTTATTTCATAATAAATTGAATTAAAATGATTTAGATTCTCTGCATACTATAGAAAATGACATATAAGCGCCAGAATGTTATAAAAACACAAACACTTTATTATTTTTTCCGGAAGAAATCAGATTTCAGTTTTTTCGATTTTTGGAGTGCATTTTTGGGTTGTGAATGCAGTATCAAATATCATAATCTATTAAATAGCTGTTAATTATAGAAGTAAGTTAGATGAATTCTATAATGAAAAATGGAACAATTGATGGTAATTTTATATATATCAATATTTAAATCAGAATATCATGGACTATAACAACGATAATTACGATAAGGAAGATCAAAATTTTCAAGAAGAACCTCAAACTACTGATTTTGAAAAAGATCAGGATGGTCAGGAAAAACAAGAAGAATTGATAGATAATGATCCTAATAGTTTTTACAGCAATGATAAAAACTCAGATCCGCAAAAATCTGAATATACAGCTGAAGCCGCAGAATCGAATGAAGAAGAGGAAGATGATTTAGACGACATTGATTTAGCCGACGAAGCTGATTATGAAGATGCAGAAGACATAAAAGATTTCGAAGAAAACAATCAAAATTCTACCTTAAACAGTTAGTTTTTGAATTTTATTTTACACAAAAAAAGCACAAATCATTCCATTGGTTTGTGCTTTTTTATTTATTCTTTTTGACTTCTTCTAATCTTCGTACATTTCCATCCAAAGGCGGGTTTCTTCAAGATCGAGTTCTTTTTCTATTTTACGAAAGATTTCTTCATTTACAGAACCGCTTTTATGCATTACTTCTAATTTTGACCGCTCGACATTTAATAAATCGATTTGCAGTTTTGTAAATTCGTTGAAAATTTCGCCTCCCATCATTTTTCCTTTTCCGAAGAAATTCGCCGGAAGTTCTGTTTTTTGCAGACGATTGAATTTTACCTCGTATTTGCTTTTGATATTATGAAGCAGATCATCATTTAGTAACGAAAAATTATCTTCGATATGAGTAATGGTCTCTGAAACAATGATATTTCTGATACTATATTCCTCAGCAATTATAGAATAGGGTTGTAATTTTAGTTTTTTAATAATCCACGGAAGTGTAAGTCCCTGAATGACCAATGTTGAAAGTATGACACAAAAGACAAGGTAAATAATAAGGTTTCGGAGCGGAAATTCTTCATTTTCATTGATCGTCAGCGGCAGTGCCAAAGCGGCGGCCATTGAAACTACGCCACGCATTCCGGACCATCCAAAAACAATCATATTTCGGTAATCAAACTCTTCTTTTCGGATTCTTTTACTTAAAAATCGGGGCACTAAAGTGGCGGGAATTACCCATAAAAAACGCACTAAAATAACGACCATACTTACTGCAGCACCCCAAATAAATAAAGACATTCCTGAGTAATCGCCAATTCCGTTGATAATCTCACGCAGCTGCAGCCCGATTAAAACAAAGATTAATCCGTTTAATATATTGGTGAGCACGCTCCAGATTGTTCCTGCCATAATGCGGCTCTCATGGGTAAAAATGATTCCGGATCGTGCTGAAAGAAATAATCCGGTGGTAACAACGGCCAGAACTCCTGAGCACTCAAAATGCTCGGCAATTAAATAAGATGCAAATGGTGTAAGCAGTGTTAATGTAGCCTCGATAATATCATCGCAGACAAACCTTTTATGAATAAAACTCATTACATAACCTACCAATAAACCAATCGCAATACCCAGTGACGCCATTATAAAGAAATTAAGTCCCGCCTGCCAAAGTACAAAATTACCGGCCGTAATGGCGGTAAGTGCATATTTGTAAGCGACCAGACCACTTGCATCGTTAACAAGACTTTCGCCTTCCAGAATGGCAGTAAGCCTTGGGTGCAGGCCAAGACCTTTTGTTATTGAAGTAGCTGAAACTGCATCTGGCGGCGAAACAATCGCACCAAGCAAAAAAGCCAACGGCCATGAAATATCATCAATCAGCAGGTGCGCTGCAAAAGCGACGGCAATAGTGGTGAATAAAACCAATCCGACTGCGGCAAGCGTAATGGGACGAATCGTTTGTTTGAAATCGGACCAGCTTGTGTACCAGGCTGCGTGGTATAAAAGAGGTGGTAAAAAGATAATAAACACCACATCAGGATTTAGTGCGATAACGGGAAGCCCGGGAACAATACTGATTATTACCCCGCAAAGAACCAGTACAATAGGAATTGGAAAATTGTATTTTTTACTTAAAAGGCTCAAAAATGCGACCCCGAATAGTAACATGATAATTACTGTAATATTTTCCATTTGTATTCTGTTTGTGTGGTATTATTAATCAATTGAATGTTATTTTTTGAAGAGCACTAATATAATATTTTATGGGTATTTATAAACTATTTTTGATTTTTTGAAATCTAACGTTCTAAAACAATCAAAAAAAGCACAAATCCTTTTACGGACTTGTGCTTTTTTATTTCCTGAAAAATGGTCTTTTAATCTTTTAAAAAGCTAAAACTACCGGCAGCTGCCTTGAGTTCATTTCCAACAAAATCAATTTCGATAATGGCTGCCTTTCTGGGAGAAACTTCGGTAGTGCTAAAATGCGTGTGCAGCACATAATGCATTGTATTGTTTTTATCCCAAAAAACATCTCCGTGGCCTATTCCGTTTTGATTGGTGTTTTTTCGGCTGATGATCGGACCTTCCTTTGATTTTTCCCAAGGCCCGTACGGACTTTTACTTGTGGCATATCCCACTGCATAATCCGGATTTCTAAAATCGTTGGCCGAATAGATCAAATAATACAAGCCGTTGTGTTTTATAACCGTTGGCCCTTCCGTTACCGGCCAATCTGTATTTTGAGTGTTTTCCCACGGCAGTGTTCCTGAAATACATTCTGTTACTGTTTCTGGTTTTATACTCTGAAAATCGTCATTTATTTCAGCAACAAAAATTCGGTTTCCGTTCGTTAATTTTACATGATAAAGATATTTTTTTCCATCTTCATCAATAAAAACAAACGGATCGATTTGATTTCCCGTTTTAATAATGGGTTCTTTCGATTCATTGGTAAACGGCCCTAATGGACTGATGCTGCTCGCGGCTGCAATGTTCTCGTTGGCCGTATAAATCATGTAAAACTTGTTATTGTACTGTAAAATCTGTGGCGCCCAAAACCCTTTGTCTCCAAAAGAATCTCCTTTTTTCAAAGCCAGTCCGTTTTGAGTACCTGCAGGAGCACTCCATTTTTTTAAATCGGCTGAAGTATACACTAAAAATCCTTCTCCGCCGGCACTATTTCCGGTCGTTGTCCCGTACAGATAGTACGTTCCGTTATAGTGAAAGATAGTAGGATCTGCCACAAAAATATTTTTAGATACCGTTTCAATTGGCGCCTTCGATGAATTATTCTCCTGCGAACAGGCCGTAAAAATACTCATCAAACTTATTAGGGTTACGATTTTTTTCATTTTAGGATTTATTTAGTTTTCATACCATTTTCTAATTATCTAACTGTCTAAATATCTAACAATCTAATTATCTAACTATCTAACAATCTAAATATCTAACAATCTAATTATCTAACAATCTAACTGTCTAACAATCTAAATATCTAATTATCTAAATTACCACCCTATTTCACACCAAACTGATAATACGAAACCGTATGGTATTTTTGTCCTCGTTTCAAAACAACTGGCGCAAATTTGGGCTGATTGGGAGCATCGGGAAAATGTTGGGTTTCTAAAGCAAAAGCAGTTCTAAAATCGTCTTTTGTTCCCGATTTAAAAGTGTTTTTACCTTCCATAAAATTACCGCTGTAAAACTGAAGTCCAGGTTCCTGCGTATAAAGATCCATCGTAATTCCGGATTTATCTCCAGAAATCGTTGCGGCATGATTCAGTCCGTTTTTCCTGGTTCCGTTTAAAACATAATTGTGGTCGTATCCTTTTCCGAATTTTAACTGCTCATCTTTGGTTTCAATTCGCTCGCCAATTGTGTGTTTTGAGGTAAAATCGAAAGGCGTATTCTTAACCGTTTTTAATTCTCCTGACGGAATCAATCCTTCATCCACCGGCGTAAATTGATCCGCAAAAATCTGCAGTTCGTGATTCAAAATCGAACCATTCCCTTCTCCATTCAAATTAAAAAAAGCATGATTGGTCAGATTGACAACGGTAGTTTTATCTGTTGTCGCTTCATATTCCATTTTAATGGTTTGATCTGTTTGCAGCGTGTACGTTACTTTTACGGTTAAATTTCCCGGAAAGCCTTGTTCTCCATCTGGCGAAACATAGCTGAAAACCAATGTGTTCCCGTTTGTTTTATTGGCATCCCAAACCACATCCTGAAAACCTTTTTTGCCGCCATGCAAAGCATTTTTTCCATTATTTAACGGAACCTGATATTGTTTTCCTTCTAAAGTAAACTGCCCTTTTGCAATGCGGTTGCCAACCCTGCCAATTGTAGCCCCAAAATAAGGTTCTGTGGCGGTTTTAAAACCTTTTACGCTGTTCATTCCCACCACAACATCGGTTTGTTTTCCGCTTTTATCGGCAACCCAAAGTCCAATCAATCTTCCTCCGTAATTCGTAAAGGCTGCTTTTATTCCTTTGTTTTCGATCCAGTATAAATTGACTTTTCTGCCTTCAATTATGGTGTCAAAATTTTTAGTTTCTAATATTGGTTGTACAGAATCTTGGATTGCAGTTGTTTCTTTAGCAGTTGCAGCTGCATTTTTATGGTCTTTGCAGCTCAGTTGAAAAAGTGCCAGCAATAAAACGGCTGCGATTGGAATGTTTTTCATTTTTATGTCATTATGAGGAACAAAATAATTGCATCCTCCGGTTATCTATTATTTTTATTTTGAGGGAAGTGCCAGTGCTGTTTCTTCGCTTACAGGTTCTCCCAAAACAGGAAATCCATTTGCATCCCAACTGATTTTCTGCATTCTGGGAGATCTTTTGTTCCCGCAGCCTTCTCCGGGATTCGAATTGGCGTGGTATAAAATCCAATCTTCTTTTCCGTCCGGAGATTTAAAAAACGAATTATGTCCGGGTGCATACACTTTGTTTTTATCCGATTGTTTAAATAGGGGTTCAGGAGCTTTTTTCCAAGCCGATGCATCGAGTAAATTATCATCGCCATTAAACGTTAATAACCCTAAAGCGTAGAAATCTGTCCAGCAGCCACTGGCTGAAAACACGATGAAAATTTTATCGCCATTGGCTAAAAACTGCGGTCCTTCGTTTACATTTACCTGAGGCGGATTTACGTCGTCATGCAGTGCACCGTGCGTTTCCCAATCGTTTGTTGGTGCAGAAATCATAACGCGGTCGCCTTCAATTTCAAGCGGGTTTTTCATTTTAGCGATATAAATATTCTGCTGCCCGTTAGTGTCGCCTTCCCAGCCTGCCCAAATCATATACAATTGATTTTTATGCCTGAAAACATTTCCGTCAATCGCCCATTTATCGGTTTTAGCTGCAATTTTTCCTTTAAATTGCCATTTTCCTTTAAACGGATCTGACGATTTATTTTCTAAAGCATACATTCTGTGTGTGCTGTTGTCGCCATTATCCGCTGCAAAATAGGCATACCATTTTCCGTCAATCAAATGAAATTCCGGTGCCCAGATATCTGCTGCATAATCGGTTCCTTTAGGTGCCTGCCAAATCACTTTGCTTTGGGCATTTTTAAGATCGGCCAGACTTTTTGTTTTCCACAAAACCAGGCGGTTCTGCAAAGTATTCGTATAGTAATAATAACCTTTATAATATGTACTGTATGGGTCGGCGCCCGAAGGAAGCAACGGATTCGTAAATGTTTTTTGCTGCGAATGTCCCGCAGAAACAAGCGCGAGAAGAAAGAGAATGAGGTGTTTTTTCATTTTATTTTTTATTGTTGGATGTGTTTCTTAACACAAAAGGACAGTTTTCTTTTTTCTTTAAAGGATTTCACTTATCTGGCAAACTTAGAAATACAGACATTTTTCAACATGAAACAAATTACCAGACTATTTCCACATAGTCTGGTAATTCAACCCTAACTCAACTAACCATTTTTTTATATTAATTATAGCTTGTGAATGTTACTTGCATTCATAACTCATAATTTGTAAATTATAACTTTTTATTACTGCCAAACTTCTTCACTAAACTGTCATATTCATTTCTAGAAATCGAAATCATACAGCCGTGACGCACTTTTTCAGGGAGCGTGTATTTATCCCAATCGGCAAAAAAAGTATAACCTGAAGCCTGAAACCAGGGGCCGTTTAGATTATCGGCAATCGATAATCCGTAGGAAACACCCGGATATTGCTCGTAATACATATACCATATTTTATCATCTGGAGAAGGAATCAGCATTGGCGCTTCTCTAAAATTGGGACTTATCGATTGCTGGGGCAAAGAGTAAGGTCCTAAAAGCGATTTTGATTTCGCAATTCGGATGGTTTTTCCGGTTGTCCAATACAAAGTTGGGTAGGTTTCATCTTTAATAACGGCATAATAAGAATCGCCTGCTTTACGAATGAAAACATCAATGGTTCCCATGTCCCAATCGAATAAACGTTTTGGATTTCCTTCAAAAATTTTTAAATCTTTAGACAAAACATACAAGGTTCTCTGGCTGGCCCAATAACGCTCCGGATCTTCTTTTGTTCCTTCAAGATGAGGCGTGTGCCAGGTCATAATGAATTTGCCAGAATCCTTGTCGTAATACAATTTTGGTGCCCCGATACGCTGTAAGGCATTCGCATAATCCGGCGTACTTTTTAAATCCGGCGTATAATCAGAGTGTTTTTTCCATATAATTAAATCATCTGAAACCCAAATATTGATGCTTTTTGCATCATCTCCTGTATTTCCGGCGATATAATATTTGCCATCAGGGCCTTTACAAATATCCGGATGCCCTTTATAATCTTCAAAAACCCTTTTTCCATTGTTTAGATTTTCCCAATGCAAACCATCCAAACTAACCGAATAGTACAATCTGCCGTAATCGTTGTGCGTCATGTGCGCAAACAAATACGCTTCATTCTTCGGTTTTTCACTGCCTTTCACTTGTCCCGGAGGATCTGGCTGCTGTGCTTTCGCAGAAAATCCGATAAGCATTACCGTCAGAAGAAATAATTGTTTTACATTTTTCATAAGCTTTCTTAAAATGTCAATGTGCCAATTTGATAATTAGATAATTTGATAATTGTTTAAAAAGGATTATAATGCATTATCTAATTGACACATTCTCTAATTATCTAATTATCTAATTATTTAATTCTTCTTATTCGCCTCAGATGTCAGATTCCTGATCAAATCTGTTTCTGCTTTGATGTATGGCGTTCCATCGGTATGAAATACTTCGTGAAACCAAACTTTCGGCTCGGCGTCGTATTTTTTTGTCCAGCTGTCCCACGCATATTTGGTTTGTGTTTTTCCGTCTACTAATCCCCAATTAATCATGGCAACATTATATTTTTTGGCAATTGGCAGGAAACCTTCAAACGTGCTTCCGTTTGGCCTTGCCATATATTCGGTACACAACAAAGGTTTTCCGTAGCGCTGCAATTGCCTGATTACTTTTTCGAAATCTGCCGGAGTATTATAATTATGAAAAGAAATCACATCAGATTGTTCGATCTGCATTTTGTGCATCGGCAGCATTTTGGCTTCTTCGCTCCAGTCGCCTGTCCAAACTCCAGAAGTCAACGGCTGTGACGGATTGCTTTCTCTTGCCCAGGCAAAAACATTTTTTAAAAGAGGCAGAATCAACGCCGCTTTATTTTTAATTTCAACTTTTTCGTAGGATGGCCCCGTCATATTATCGGGTTCGTTCCAGACGTCCCAGCCCAGAATACGCTTGTCATCCCTGAATTTCGAAACGGTTTGTTTTACATATTGCTCTAAACGAGGATATTCCTTAGAATCCTGAAGTGCTTTTTGTCCCGGACTCTGCACCCAGCCTGAATTGTGCGTGTGGGGTTTTGGAGCGCGTTGTGTGCCTAATGCCGGAAACGGATCCCAGCAGGAATCAAATAAAACAAAAAGTATTTTTATATGATGTTTCGCTGCAATTCCTAAAAAAGTATCCATACGTTTATAAAGTCCTTCCGCATCTTGTTTGTGCAGTAAATCATGCAGGTAAACGCGCATTACATTCATCCCGATGCCTTCGGCCCAGCCCAATTCCTGATCGATTCTTTTAGGATCAAATGTGTCTTCCTGCCACATTTCTAATTGGTTGATGGCGGTACTCGGGTAATAATTGGCTCCCACCAGCCAGGGCTGTTCGCCGTACCATTTATTGGCCTGATCTTTTGTCCATACTGCTCTTTTTTCGATTACAGCTGTTTCATTTTTAGTTTCTTCAGCGTTACTTTTTTTGTTGTTGCAGCTAAGCAATACGGTTCCTGCCAGCAAACATGTTAGATACAATTTTATTTTTCTCATTATCGATTTTCTTATTGTGAACCATTGTTCTTTATGATAAGGGAATCAGTTGATGAAGCACTGATTCCCCTAAAAAATTAGTTTAATACTCTGGGTGTTGTTTTAAATTCGGATTGTTTTTTACTTCGACCTGCGGAATTGGCAGTCTTTGATTTTTGCCTACAACGAAGTTTTTGAAATCAGGATCACGAAGCGAAATTTTATCAACAGCGGCCTGGGTGTTTAAATCTCCCCAGCGTTTCAGGTCTTCCCAGCGAACACTTTCACCGGCTAATTCTAAAACACGTTCTGTTTTTAATCTTTCTAAAAATTTATCGTGATCGGTTCCAATTTCAGGATGCGCTGCAGCCAAAGTGTTCAAATTCACACGAGCTCTTACCAGGTCAACATATTGATAGGCTTGTGCCGTAGCGCCTGTTTCGTTTAAAACCTCTGCATAGCGCAACAAAATATCCGCATAGCGAATCAGTCTGTAATTTACCTGACTGTAATAATCTTCATTGTTTCGGTAATAATCCCTGCTTCCTTTTCTGAACCAGGCTTCATTATTATTCCACTCCCAGGTTTTACCATAGACTTTGTCTCCAAAATCAGCTTCTAAAGTGGGATAAAACAAGGTATATCGCAATCTTACGTCCAGATTTCCATCTTTATTTTTTTCTTCCTTAAAAGCGTTTACAAGCCAAAAGCGAGCCTGTCCATCTGACCAGCCAATACTTCTTGGCGCAAAAAACTGTGCACGATTACTTGAAACGGCAGCGCTTTGACTTTCGTCTGTACCTCCTTTTCTTTGGTCTCCAAACTGAATTTCAAATACAGATTCGCTGTTGTTTTCATGTACATCTGTAAAATTGTCCCTGTAGTTTGCTGTCAGGCTGTATCTGGCGCCAGGACCGGCAATTAGGTATTCTAAAGCTGTTTTTGCTTCCGGCCATTTGCGTTGCTGCATGTAAACTTTTGCCAAAAATGCTTTTGCGGCACCTTTATCAGGTCTTCCGGTTTGGTCTGCCGGCCATGACGCTGGCAAATCGGCGAAAGCCTCATTCAAATCTTTTTCGACCTGCGCCCAGACTTCGGTTACATTTTTTTGCTCCGGAAGATCGGTTGGCTGTGACGGCGCTAAAACAAGCGGAATATTTTCCCATAAAACGGCAGCATAATAATAATGAAGTGCCCTGAAAAATTTTGCCTGTGCTAAAACTTTCTTTTTATCGTCTTCGTTCTGAAAAGCGATATTGGGTACATTAGCCAAAACCTGATTACATCTAAAAACAGCTTTATAAGTATCTCTCCAGGTTACGACCTGCCCTTCCCAAAAATCATAATTGATGTAGTTAAAACGTGTCCAGTCTGCCAATTCCGTCCACGGACTATTGCTATATCCTTCATCAGAAGTTAAATCTAAACGAAAGTAAAGCCATCTCGCCCACAATCCATCTTTATAAAACATGGCATAGATCGAGTTTACTCCTGCCTGGGCATCACTTTCGGTTTTCCAATACTGCTCTGTGGTGAGCGCATTTGGGCTGTTTAAATCAAGTTCGTTCTCACATGAAACGGTGCATAAGAGACCTAGAAAAACTGCAGCTGTTAGTATTATATTTTTCATTATCCTATATTTTTTAAAATTAAAAGCTAAACTCAACACCAAATGAATAGGTCTGTAAATTGGGGAAAGCCCCGTTATCAACACCTCTTTCAAAAATATTAGTATTGGTAAACTCAGGATCTAATCCTTTGTATTTAGAAATTGTAATAACATTTTGTGCAGAAAGTGTTAATCTTGCTCTTGAAATTCCGGTTTTTCCTAAAACACTCGAAGGCAGATTATAGCCAAACCCAATGTATTTTAGACGGATAAAATCGCCGCTTTCTAAAAATCTGTCGCTGTCTCCTCTTGAATTGAGCGTTGTTCCTTTTACAATTCTGGGAAAATCAGTATTTGGATTCTCAGGCGTCCAGGGCTGAATACCGGTTCTGTAATTACTATTGTCATCAAAACGATCTACCACACTTCTGAATCCGTTGTAAACAGTGGCACCGTGAGAAGCAATCCAGTTCATCGAAAAATCAAAACCTTTGTATTCTGCTCCTGCGTTTAGACCCATTTCAAATTCCGGCCACGGACTTCCTACGATGTCCTTGTCTTCATTTGTAATTTCGCCGTCGCCGTTTACATCTTTAAAACGAATATCTCCCGGCTGTGCACCCGGCATAATTACTTTTCCGTCGGCATTTTTGTAATCCTGGATTTCCTGAGTATTTTGAAACAGTCCGTCTGTCTGCAAAACATACCACATCCCTACCGCATTTCCGGCTCTGGTAATGGTATTTCCCTGAATGCTTTCATTTTGTCCGTTTCCTAAAGCAATCAGTTTGTTGTTTACTTTTGTAAAATTTACAGAAGCATTAAACGAAAAGTCATTGATTTTTTTAGCATACGCCAATTCAATTTCAAAACCTTTATTTTCAACAGTGGCAGCGTTAGAAATTGGGTTGCCGCCGTCGTTTCCGGTTGTCAGTAAAATGGGGAAACCAAATAATACATCTTCGGTGCGGGCAATAAAATAATCAGCCGTTAAGCGCAGATCATTGTCTAATACGCCAAGATCAATTCCGATGTTGGTTTGTTTTAATTTCTCCCAGCGCAATTGCGAATTCGCAAGTCTCACCTGCGTCGCCGAAGGATATAAAATTTGTCCGTTTCCTAAAACCACAGCACCATTCGTATTCATGAAACCCTGGTATTCGTAGTTCTGAATATTACCGCTTCCTAATTCTCCATAACTTGCTCTTAATTTTAAATCTTTAACAAATTCTGATTTAAAAAAAGGTTCGTTGTTGATTCTCCAGCCCGCAGAAACCGACGGGAAATTTCCCCATTTGTTTTCGTCGCTGAATTTTGAAGAACCGTCTCGTCTGATTACGGCATTAAATAAATAACGATTGTCGTAATTGTATTCTAATCTTCCCAAATAAGAAGTTAAAGCCGCTTCCGTTTTAAATCCTGCCACTTCTGGTGAATCTCCTAAATCCAGCACATTAAAATATTCGCCTGTAGTGGGGTTGATCAACAGATTTCTCTTTGTGCCGCTGATTTGGTTGTAATTGTCTTTTTGAAAAGTCTGGCCTACTAAAATCGTTATGCCATGTTTTCCAAAATCTTTCTTGAAATTCAGCGTGTTCTCGTAAAGCAATGTCTCAGATCTTCCTTTATTCTGATTGATAAACGACTGTTCATACGGCTGGTTTAAAGTCCAGTTTCCTAATTTTCTCATGAAACTGTAGCTGTCAAAACTAGTTTCGTATCCAAAATTGAAACGGTATTTTAACCAGGGCGTAAATTTTAATTCTGACCAGATATTTCCTCTTAATCTAAAATTTTCATTGATCGTATTTGCCAGATCAGCAAGTGCCAGCGGATTGGTGCCAAATGTATCGGCCACACCTTGTTTACCGTAACCATACCCGCCTGGATTTGAGGCGTCATAAACCGGGATTGTCGGCATTAGCCTGTACACATCAATAATGGGATTTCCGGACATTTCATCGGTTCTCGAATTACTGATGGCGATATTTTCTCCAATACTGAAAATTCCTTTTGAGCCGCTGGAATTTACACGAAATGAAACCCTGTCAAAATCGGTTCCCACAACGGCACCTTCATTTCCAAAATAATTTCCGGAAATAAAGAAGGTCGAATTGTCTCCTCCGCCAGAAAAATTCACATTATAATCCTGCATCATTCCGGTCTGGAAAACCTCGTCCTGCCAGTCTGTATTAACGGCCATATTCAGGTTTTGTCTCGGAATCCCGGCGTTATCATAGGCCTGATTATTAAATTTGGCAAACTCTTCGGTTCCCATCAAATCGTATCTTGGTATGGTCGTAAAACTTGTTTTTGCAGAAGCTTCAATTACCAGCGGCCCTTTTTTACCTTTTTTAGTAGTAATGATAATAACACCATTAGCCGCTCTTGAGCCATAAATAGCTGCTGCAGAGGCATCTTTTAGAACCTGAATGCTTTCGATATCATTCGCATTAAAATCTCTGTTGGCCGATGTTACCAAACCGTCAATTACATATAACGGATTGGAACTCTGCAGATTTTTTAAACCGCGAATTTCAATATTCGCTTCTTGTCCCGGACGACCGCCGCCACGAACTTTAACGCCTGTTACCAAACCCTGAAGCCCGTCCGCAACAGTTGTAATCTGTCGTTTCTGAATTTCCTCGGCTTTCACCAGAGAAATGGCTCCGGTCAAATCTTTTTTGTTTTGAGAACCATATCCTACCAAAACCACTTCATTTAACGCCAGCGCATCTTCGGCTAATGAAACATTTATAGCAGTTTGATTGTTAATGGCAATTTCCTGCGATTTATATCCTTGTGAGCTGTAAACCAAAGTTTCATTTGATTTTGCTGCAATCGAATAATTTCCGTCGGCGTCTGTAACAGCGCCTTTAGAAGTGCTTTTGATGATGACATTCGCAAACGGGATTCCCTCTCCTGATGCCGAAGCTACTTTTCCGGAAATCGTAATTTGCTCCTGTGCATACGTTTGTTGTATTAATAAACTAAAGAAAAACAAGAGGTAATATCTCTGCTTTAAAATTTGAGTGAACTTTGCTTTCATTGATTTTTCATTTTAGATAGTTTCTTTTTTGGTTGGTTTTAATTGCAGTATAAAAATTTTAATCGTCTCTGATACGAGCAAAAAAATAATTAATATTGCTCTTTAGTAATAATGTGTTCATTTAATTTCAAAATTATTAAAGGTGTATTTTTTCAAACTTAAATTTATTGATAGTGTATTTTTTAACCTTAAAAATTATCAATATGATTAATTTGAAAATTCAAAGTAGATGATTTTTATTCAAAATAAAATGATTCATTTGTGTCAATATCTCTCTCAAATGATTCAAATTGTATAAAAATTTCCAGAAAATTAAACTGGTGCAACATTCTGTAGAAGATTGACACGATTTGAAGCAGCCTATTTTTATTTAAAAAAACATAACGATGCGTAAATTCTTTCTTTTTTTATTTTTTTCGCTTTTTTTCATAAATTTTCTTCATGCGCAGGAATATTATTTCAAGCATTTTCAGGTAGAAGAAGGATTATCCAATAACACCGTCATTACCTCTATGCAGGACGAAGACGGCTTTATGTGGTTTGGCACCAAAGACGGTTTGAATCGCTTTGACGGATACCGTTTTAAAACCTACAGAAGCCAGTCTGACCCGGTTCATAGTCTGGGAAGCAATTATATACAGTCATTGCACGAATATAAAGGCACAATTTGGGTAGGAACAGATAAAGGGTTGTACCAATACGATAAAAAAACAGATCATTTTACGGTTTTAAACGAAGCAATAAACGACAGGATAAACGACATTAATCACGATAATAGTGGCAATATTTGGTTTATTTCGGGCAACATTTTGTACAAATATGCTCCCGCTAAAAAGGAAACCAAAACTTTTAATCCGAGTAAATATTTTATTGCGACCTCGATCACGAGAGACAATAATGGCGAAATCTGGGCCTCCTCCCTTAATAAATTATACCATTATTCTGAAGAAAGCCTTTCGTTTGAAAACATCAGCCTGAATCCGCAGGCGGATAAAGCCAATTTTAGAATTACAATTGTCTATGCTTTAGACCAAAACAATATTTTAATAGGCACTCAGGACCACGGGGTTTTAGTTTATAACGTGAATGCGAAAAGCACGACATCACTTCATTTTGCATCAAAAGAACCCGTTTTTGTGCGCCAGTTTAAGAAGAAAGGAAACGGAGAACTCTGGATTGCCAGCGAATCCGGTGTGTATGTTTATGATTTGAAAACCAAAAACAGCATCAATCTCAAAAAAAACTACAACGATCCGTATGCCATTTCAGATAATGCGGCGTATTCGATCACGATTGATAAAGAAAACGGAATCTGGATTGGCACTTATTTTGGCGGTATCAATTACCATCAAAAACAATATACCCAATTCAAGAAATATTTTCCTCAAAAAAACCAGAATTCTATCAGTGGCAGTGCCGTAAGGGAAATTCATAAAGACGATACGGGCGATTTCTGGATTGGAACCGAAGATGCAGGTTTGAACCGATTCAATCCGAAGACGCAAAAATTTACTTCGTATTTGCCAAACGGCAGTAAAAATGCGGTTTCGTATTATAACATTCACGCTTTATTACCCCGAAAAAACAAGATTTGGGTAGGAACTTTTGAGCATGGTTTGGATGTTTTAGACCAAAAATCAGGCGCAGTTATCAAACATTATAGTGCAAATGATCCGTCGACAGGCTTACGAAGCAATTTCATTTTTTCTTTTGCCGAAACAAAAAAGAAGCAATTGATCGTGGTTACGACATTGGGAATTTACAGTTATAATGAACAAGAAGACCATTTTGAAATCTTAAAAATATTCCCTGAAACTACACATTACACTAATTTCAAAGAAGACAGCGACGGAAATTATTGGGCAGGAAGCTACAGAGATGGTTTGTTTTTCTATAATCCAAAAACCAAAAAGAGAGAAGTTTTTATTTACGATTATAAAAATGCTGGCGGCATCAGCAATAACTCGATCAATTCTATTTTTGAAGACAGCCATAAAAACTTGTGGTTTGCAACCGAAAATGGTTTGAATTTATTGGATAAAAAAACGAAAACTTTTAAAAAATTCACGACAAAAAATGGACTTCCCAGCAATGTCGTGTATTCAGTTTTAGAAGATGATGCCCAAAATTTATGGCTCACCACCTCAAAAGGGCTGGTTAAATTTGGCACGAATCATAAAAACGTCAAAATCTTTACCACGGCAAATGGTCTATTGAGTGACCAGTTCAATTATAGTTCAGCTTTTAAAGATGCAAACGGTGATATGTATTTTGGAAACTTAAACGGAATGATCAGCTTCAACCCGAAGAATTTTACCAAAAACAAATACACGCCTTCTATTTTTATCACCAACCTTCAAATCAATAATAAAGATGTTGATGCCAACGAAAATGATTCGCCTATCCAACAGTCTATTTCGCATATTGATGCACTCGAACTCACGAACAATCAATCGTCTTTTAACCTTGAATTTGCATCTTTAAATTATACTGCGCCCGAACTTACAGAATATTGGTATAAACTTGAAAATGTAAATCATGACTGGGTTTATCTCGAAAGAAACAACAAAGTTTTCTTTACAGAACTCGCTCCCGGCGATTATGTTTTTAAAGTAAAATCGCTCAACAGTTTTGGTGTCTGGAGCAAAGAAGTTAAACTAAAAATCAGGATTCTGCCGCCATTTTGGGCAAGTTCGTACGCGTATTTCTTCTACTTTCTATTGGTTTGCGGTTCGTTTTATTACATCATTCGTTATTCTCAAAATTTAACGCAGATTAAAAATAATCGCAAAATAAAACATCTGAACGACGAAAAAGAAAAAGAGATTTACCAGGCTAAAATTGACTTTTTTACCAATGTAGCACACGAAATCAGGACACCTTTAACCCTGATAAAGGGTCCGCTGGAGAAACTTTTGATTATGGAACATCAAATGCCCGAAGTGCCTCAGAATCTTTCGATCATGAAGAAAAATACGTCGCGTTTATTGAAATTAGTGAATGAATTGCTGGATTTTAGAAAGTCAGAAATCGGCGGTTTGAAGCTCACTTTCGTGGAAGCTAATATTTCGTCTCAAGTTCGAAACCTGCATTTGAGATTCAGTCAGTTAATCGAAGAAAGAGGAATTGAATTTGACCTGGAACTGGTCGAAAAGGACATTTTTGCTTTTGTGGATAAAGAAGCTTTCAAAAAAATCCTGAGTAATCTCATCAGCAATGCCATAAAATATTCTAAAGATAAAGTTTCCATCTCTTTATTCAGAGATGAAAAAAAACTGACATTAGTGGTGAAAAACGACGGAAATTTGATTCCGTTTCAGCTAAAAGACAAGATTTTCGAGCCTTTTTTCAGGGTGGATAATATGGATACGACTTCCGGAACCGGAATTGGGCTTTCGCTCGCGCATTCGTTAACGCAATTGCATAACGGAAACCTGCAGCTGCTTCCGGATTCCAAATTAAATATTTTTGAACTGATGGTGCCCCTGCATCAGGAAGAAGAATTTATGTTGTATACCGATTCTGAAAAAGAACAGGTTCAGACTAAAATCGAAAAAATTGAAACCGAAACAAAGAACGAAAAACCGCAGATTTTAGTGGTTGAAGACAATGAAGATTTATTGAATTTTATAACGGCTGAACTGGCATCAACATACACGATTTTAAAAGCTGATAACGGCGAAAATGCATTAAAAACGATTCACAACGAAAATATTCAGTTGGTTATTTCTGATGTTTCCATGCCGGTTATGGACGGAATTGAGATGTGCAGAACCATCAAAACAAATCTGGAAACAAGTCATATTCCGGTTATTTTATTAACGGCCAAAAATTCGCTTAAATCGCAAATTGACGGTCTTGAAGTTGGAGCCGATGCCTATATAGCAAAACCTTTTTCGATGGATTATTTGAAGGTTCAGGCCCATAATTTAATCGAAAACAGAAAACAGATTATGAATTATTATGCGAGTTCTCCCCTTTCGCACATTAAAAGTATTGCCCACAACAAAACCGATGAAAAGTTCCTGAAAAAACTCGATGACGAAATCCTGAAAAACATTACGGATCCTGATTTAAGCGTAGAATCTCTGGCAGAAATCATGAATATGAGCCGTTCGACCTTGTATCGCAAAATCAAAGACATCTCGAATTTAAGCCCAAATGAATTAATCAATATTGTACGCTTAAAAAGGGCTGCCGAACTGCTGCTAAACGAGAATTACAAAATGTACGAAATCGCCGAAATGGTGGGTTACAAATCACAGACCAGTTTTGGCAGGAACTTCCAGAAACATTTTACGATGTCGCCGTCTGATTATATTGCGATGCATCGGAATTAGGAAAAATGAGCTCCAGATTTAACACATTAAACAGATTTTCACGGGATATTTAGCTGTGGAGAAAAAGCATCCTCACGCAGTCCGCATCTGCACCAAAAAAATTCTCCTTATCTTTAATCTGGAAATTGAAATAAATCTGATACATGAACAATACCACAACGATTAGAAAAGTAGCCATTGTAGGTTATAACCGAATCCCTTTTGCGCGTGCCAATACCGCCTATGCAGCGGTTGGAAACACTGAAATGATGACCGCAGCCTTAAACGGACTTATTGATAAATACAATTTAAAAGGCCAGCTATTGGGAGAAGTTGCCGGCGGCGCCGTGATCAAACATACGTATGACAGCAGCTTAATCAGGGAATGCGTGATGAAAACCTCACTTGATCCTGCCACTCCCGCCTGCGATTTACAGCAGGCCTGTGATACTGGAATTGAAAGTGCTATTTACATTGCCAATAAAATTGCTTTGGGCCAGATCGAATCCGGAATTGCAGGCGGTGTCGATTCGATCAGCGATATGCCGATTTCAGTAAGTGAAAAATTAAGAAAAACATTGCTGAATGCCCGACAAGCAAAATCGTTAGGAGAAAAAATTAAATTATTTTTAAGCCTTCGCCCAAAAGATTTGACACCTTTAGTTCCTCGTAACGAAGAATCTCAAACCGGACTTTCGATGGGAGGCCATACTGAAATTACAGCAAAACATTATAAAATATCTCGCGAAGACCAGGATAATCTGGCACTTAAGAGTCATTTGAACATGGCAAAAGCTTACGATGAAGGCTTTTTTGATGATATGATTACACCTTTTAACGGACTCGATAAAGACAATAATCTGCGAAAAGACAGTTCAATTGAAAAATTAGCCAGACTAAATCCCGCATTTGACAAAGCAAACGGCACGCTTACGGCAGGAAATTCAACGCCGCTTACAGACGGAGCTTCGTGTCTACTTTTGGCCAGCGAAGAATGGGCACAAGCTCAGGGATTACCTGTTTTGGCCTACATTACTTTTGCCGAAGTTGCGGCAATAGAATATGTCAAAAATCAGCAGAATCTATTATTAGCGCCTTTATTTGCTGCAAGCCGCATGCTGGAAAAAGCCGGATTAAATTTGCAGGATTTTGATTATTATGAAATTCACGAAGCTTTTGCCGCACAGGTTTTGGCCACTTTAAAGATTTGGGAAAGTCCGGAACTTAGCGCACAAATTGGTTTAAAAAAACCGCTTGGAGCAATTGACAGAGCAAAACTAAATGTAAAAGGAAGCAGTCTTGCTGCAGCGCATCCCTTTGCCGCAACCGGTGGAAGAATAATTGGCGTTATGGCAAAATTACTAAATGAAAAAGGCTCCGGAAGAGGATTTATTTCGATTGCGCAGCCGGCGGACAAGGAATTACGATGATTATGGAGAAATAGAAATGTAATATTCAAACCCGGCAAGTTTAAAAAACCTGTCGGGTTTTGTTGTATACGAATCTATCGAACTGAAATTTACGTTACTTTAAAAAGCAAATTCCTCTACACTTGCCAAAGCTTTTGGTAAAGCATTTGCTGCCAAGTCAGGAATCGCCGTTCCCTCTACACGAAAAGTGGTAATATCTGTTAATCCTAAAAAGCCCAATACGGCGCGCAGATAAGGCTCTGCAAAATCATAGTTCTGATACGGTCCTTCAGAAAATACAGCACCGGAAGCAATCGCCAAAAAGACTTTCTTACCAGTCAATAACCCTTTTGGTGATCCATCTACGTAATTAAAAGTCTTTCCTGCCCGGGCGACCTGATCGATCCAGCCTTTTACTGAAGCCGGAATGCCAAAATTGTAAAGCGGCATTCCAATTACAATAATGTCAGCTTCAAACAAATCTTTTATAGCATCATCAGAATCCTTTAGTGAAGTTGCCTGTGCCTCAGAATGAGCATCTGCAGGCGTAAAAAAAGCGCTTATCTGCGTTGCGTCGAGATAAGAAAGCGGCGTTTTAGAAAGGTCTAAAGTTTTTATTTGATTATCAGTGTAAGCTGCTGTCAATTTTTCGATAACCGCTTTGGATAGCTGATTGCTCAATGAAGCATCTCCTTTGATGCTCGAAACTATATTCAGAATTTTTGTACTCATATTTAATATCATTTTGTTTATGATACAAACTTATCTACATTTGCTATCTCTTTTATAGTACTATCCTCGAGGATAGCGCTATCCTTGAGGATAGTAACACCAAAAATATGAGCACAACAAGCAAAAGTTCAAAAGAAGACTGCCATGAGCCTGAAGAATGCCTGGCGGCATTGCGTCCGGTACGGGATGCGTTGGAAGTTTTAAGCGGCAGATGGAAACTGCCTATTTTGATTGCGTTGTCTAACAGGCCAAAGCGATTTAAAGAAATTTCGAAAAACATTAATGGAATTACAGACAAAATGCTGTCAAAAGAGCTTAAAGATCTGGAATTAAATAAATTAATCACAAGAACTGTTTACGATACTTTTCCGCCTACGGTCGAATATGCCAGAACAGAGCACAGTAAATCTTTAACAGAGGTAATTGTGGCTTTAAAAGACTGGGGAACACTCCATAGAAAAGAAATTATAGGAAAATAATTATGGAATAAAATTTTCTCTGTTTATTTTAAAAAACAAGCAAAAAAAAAGTTCCAGGCATGCATAACTAAACATATTTTCAGTAGTTTTATGAACTGATTGTCCCAAACAAATTCAGTAAATAATGACTTACAATACCAATGAACTGCTTCGGTTTTTAGAAGCGCAGAACAAATTATACCTCGCTGCACTTTCTGAAATAAAAAAAGGTAAAAAGGAATCTCCATGGATGTGGTTTATTTTTCCACAGATAAAAGGGCTCGGATCTTGCGATACTTCCAAGTTTTACGAAATTCAAAATGCAGACGAAGCGATCGCGTATCTCGAACATCCCATTTTAGGAAAACATCTCATTGAGGTTTCTGAAGAATTAATCAAAAACAATGAAAAAACGGCCACTGAAATATTTGGCATGCCCGACGACGAGAAATTAAAATCATGCATGACATTATTTGCCAGTATTCAAAATAACCAACCTGTTTTTCAGGATGTTTTGCACAAATATTTCGACGGATCTACTGATTTTCATACCATACAATTGCTGTACAGTAATTTATAAATTAAAAAATCCCCTGCAGTTGAACTGGAGGGGATTTTCTATTATTTTTTCTTTTTAGATTTTGACTTTTTAGCTTTCTTTTTGGCAATTTTTTTAGCTTTTGCCTTAAGTTTTGCTTTTTTGGCCTTTTCTTTCTTTTTAGCTTTTGCTTTCGCTTTGGCTTTTTTAGCTTTCTCTTTCTTCTTATCTTTTTTAGCCTGATCTTTCTTTTTCGCTAATTTCTTTTTCTCTTTTTCCTTTTCTTTTTCTTTTTCTTTCATTTTTTTCTTCTTCTTTTTACTATTTGATTTATCCTCGCTGTCTGCGATAATTTCATCGATTTCTTTTGGCTCTTCTATTGTTTCCGGAACTTCAGCAGCTATTGCGTCTTCAGTTTCTGTTTTAAGATGTTCTGTTACTGCCACAGGGGCTGCCGGAGACTTTCGTGCCGGTGCTCTTCTTACCGGCGCCTTTTGCACAGATACAGTGGTCTTAGGCTGTATTGATGCTGTATTAGCGTTCGAAGCTGTTTCGTTTGCAGCAACGGGCGCCGCTTCCGTATTGGCAGCTGGAGAATTTTGCTCTACATTTTCAGTTTGATCATTTGTAATTACCTGTTTTCCCATTCTTATCCTAATTTTATATTAAAACTTAGCTTTATTTTTGTATTCTTAATTTAATTCTTTAATTAATAGTTAATTCAATGTAAATTAATCATTAACAAAGATAGGTCTTAAATGCATTCGCCAATGTTAAGCTTTCGCCTAAAGTAAAAACTTAACATTGGAAAAACTTTAAAAGCTGATTTTCAATTTATTAAAAATAGCTCGCATTTTTAGACGCAGCTTTTTGCATTTGTAACCAGGCTGGGTTAACTCTATTTAATTTCACATCTTTTCTAAAATAAGAAGAAGCTGCGCTTATTCTGAATAATTTTTTTTGAAAGTGTCTTTATTTGAATTTTATTTAGAATTAATATAAATAAACTTTTATATTTGCCGCATTCCAGGCAAATTCAGGTAATTTTTTGAAATTACTTATCTTGCATTCAAAGCATTTTTAAATGATTAATAGTAACAGTTTCGATCAAAATATTTTTGAATCTTTCAAAGAAGGAAACGAAACTGCTTTTACTCACATCTATGAAAAATACTTTCGCCGCATTCAATCTTTTAGTTTTCAGTTCATTTACGATCATGACGAGGCAGAAAACCTTGCTCAGGAAGCTTTGTTGCATTTATGGCAAAACAGAGAAAGTATAGATTCTATCAACGGAATTCAGTCTTTTTTATATACGTATGCCAAATCGAAATGTTTGAATATGATTCGCCACAATAAAGTGAAGGATAAGTTTAAAAGCGAAGTTTTGAACAAGAAAGAAAGAGAACTGGATATCGAAATCTTAAATTCGATTCAGTTTGACACTTTAGAATTAACCGAATTAGAGCGTTTAATTCAGGAATCCATTAACGATCTTCCTCCCAAAACCAGAGAAGTTTTTATAAAGAAACGATTTGAGGATAAAAAAAATGCCGAAATAGCAGACGAAATGCAAGTAACGCTAAAAGCCGTTGAAGCCCACATGACAAAGGCTTTGAAGATTTTAAAACTCAAATTATCCGATTATATGTTCTTTCTTTTTATCCTTATTTATAATAATTAAGAATAAAAGGTAGGGTATTGTACTTCTGAAGTGTACTTACTATATCGGGAAGTTTAACACTCAATTTATGACATCGGAAATCATTTATAAATATTTATCGAATAAAGCCTCGGAACAAGAAGTGCAGCAGCTTTTTGATTGGATGGAGGCTTCTGAAGAAAACAAAAAACACTTTATTTCCTTAAAAAAGACCTGGGTTTTATCTTCTCTGGCAACGGCACTTTCCAGCGATTCGATTCCGGTAGTTCCCATCAAATCAAAAAACAAAACGATAACGTACTTAAAATATGCCGCAGTTCTGGTAGTGTTTTGCGGGGTAGGCAGACTCGCATTCAATTTTACCCAAAAAACAAAATCATCAAAAGAAATTGTTCTTGATTTGGGCGATGGAAATTTGGAATACATCACAAAAAATAATCAAACCGCACTGGTTAATGACAAAGGCGAACTGATTGCAAAAAAATTCCCAAACGAAATCAAATATTTCGGAAAAGTTCCTGATCGTGCTGTTGCATATCATACACTTACAGTTCCGTACGGAAAAAGATTCAGACTCCAGCTTTCTGATGGTACGATTGTCAGTTTAAATTCCGGTACCACTTTAAAATATCCGGAACAGTTTGGCCTTAACGGAAAAAGAAATGTTTATTTAAATGGTGAAGCCTTTTTTGAAGTGGCCAAAGACAAAAAACATCCGTTTATCGTGCATTCCAAACAAGTAGATATTGAGGTTTTGGGAACCAGATTTAACGTTAGCGCTTATCCTGAAAATCCTACTGTTAACAGTGTTTTAGTCGAAGGAAGTATTCAAATGTCAGAATCGGCAAATGCTTCAAATGTAGTTTTGCTGCAACCCGGCCAAATGGCAACATGGAATGCCAACTCTAAAAAAATGAATGCAAAAACAGTGGATCCTTCTTTTTACGATGCCTGGACACAAGGCGAATTGGCGTTTAAAGACACTCCGTTTTCTACTATCGCTAAAATGATCCAGCGAACTTATGACGTTGAAATTATCAATGAAAATACTGTTTTGGCCAAACAGAATTTTACGGGTACGATTAAAATCAGCGAATCTAGTGTCGAAAATATTTTAGAACTGCTGCAACATGACACGCCTTTTAATTATACCATTCAACAAAAAACCATTACAATTACCAATCCTTCTTTAACCAAATAAACATGACATTAACGCTGCCCCATTTAAGGAAAATTCTATTTTTCCTAGCCCTGACTATATCCAGTTTTAAAGGTTTTTCTCAAAATAAATCGATTACTATAAACGTAAAAAATGAACCTATCAATTTGATTATCAAATCTATTGAAAAGCAAACCAATTACAGGGTTCTTTATAATGCACGAAAAATTGATGTCGATCAAAAAGCTTCTTTAAATGTTACAAATGCTTCTTTAGAAGAAGTTTTAACACAGTTGTTTTCCGGTAAAAATATTTCATTTTACATTCAGAAAAAACAGGTTTTATTGACAAGCGCTGCTCCTGCTGCAACAGATAATCCTATTTCTGATGAACAAGAGAGAACCATCAGGGGAACTGTCTTAAATGCTAAAAACAAGACACCGCTTCCCGGAGCAACTGTTTTGATAAAAGGAACCGGAATGGGCGCCATAACAGATGCGGATGGAAAATTTATTTACAAATTGAATGGTAAAAACATCCACAATACGGTGCTTGAAGTGCAACTTTTAGGAATGCAGCCCCAGACGCAGAGAGTAGAAAATAAAACTGATTTTTTCTTTTACATGGAAGAGTTTACAGACGAATTGAATCAGGTTGTGATTACTTCATCGTACGGAACTAAAAAATTAAAAGAAGAAATTGTAGGCAGTATTTCGACCTTAAATGCAAGAGATATTCCGATACAGCAGGCTTCTGAAAGTATTGATAAAATGATTGAAGGCCAGATTGCCGGAGTTTTAGTTGAAAATACTTCTGGAATTGGCGGTCCTGTAAAAATCAATATTCGTGGGCAGGGGACTCTAAAATCGCTGAATGGCAATTTATTAGGAACTTCAACACAGCCTTTAATTATTATTGACGGAGTGATCATGAACGAAGAAACCGGAATCGACAATCAGTTTTTTAACGCCTCTGGAGGCACAGCCGAGAATTTATCTAATCCTCTTGCGGCAATTTCGCCGGACCATATTGAAAACCTTACCGTATTGAAAGATGCTGCCGCAGTAGGTATTTATGGTGCCGATGGTGCCAACGGAGTAATCCTGATTACCACCAAAAAAGGAAGAAAAGGAAAAGCGAAGTTCGGATTTTCGAATCAGCTTGGGGTTTCTACGGCCATCAATCAAATACAATATCTAAATGGCGCACAATATACTGATGTTAGAAATGCCTACCTAAAAAGCACCACTTCTGGTTATGTTCCGGTTCCGTACAACGGCGTCGATACGAATTGGTTTGATTTACTTAATAAAACCGGCATCTATAACAAATATAATTTTAATGTTTCGGGAGGGACTTCTAATTTCTCCTACCGCACCAATCTGACATATCTGGATATTGATGAACCGCAGTATGGAAACAAAACCAAACAGCTGAATGGCGGTATTAATTTAGGATACAAACACTCAAAATGGGATGTAAATTTGTCTTTAAATCCGAGTTATATCAAAAAATATGCTCCCAATATTTATTATGATTTTGCTTATCTGCCTACCTCATCGCCCTATAATCAGGACGGAACGTACTCTAATACAGGCCTTATAGGCGTTACCGGAGGAAATCCTTTAGCTGCAATTGCGCAGAATAAAAATGAAACCGAAGCGTATGCAATTTTAGGAAGTTTGAATGTGGGGTATGAATTGAATCAAAATATCCGTTTTGCCACGTTATTCGGAATTGATTATAAAGATAAAGTTCAGGACCGCTATTTTTCGGGCGAAAACGAAAGCGGGCAAAACAACGGATCTTTTATATTAGACGAAATCAGCTATCCCAATTATGGAAGAAGACTTTTTAATAAACGTAATACCACCAAATGGAACTGGCAGGGACAAATGTTATTTGATAAGAAAATCAATAAAAACAGCAGTTTTGATGGTGTTGCCGGATTTGAACTTTCTGAAGAAAGAACCGATTTTGAATATGAATCGGCTTCCGGTTTCGTAAATCCAAATGTGATTAATACTATCGCAAATGCACTTCAAGATGATGATCTTACCACTACTGTTGATGAAACCTACGCCAAACAAATTTTTCAAAGCGACATCAATTACAATTCAAGAGTATCTCTCTTTTCTCAAATCAATTATAATTATAAAAAGAAATATTACGTTTTAGCGAATTTTAGACGTGATGAAAGTTCGGTTTTTGGCGATGATACAAATGTTGCATACAACAGCGGCGCCGGTTTAGCCTGGATAATCAGTAACGAAGATTTTCTGCAGTCTAATTCCTGGATCGATTTGTTAAAAGTAAAAGCAAGTTATGGTTCTACCGGAAACTCAAGAATTGGTTCTTACCGTGCAAAAGGCCTCTACGGCAATTTGCAAAACGGCTACAACGGACTTCCGTATGCAACGCCGAGTGACGCTCCGAATGGCAATTTAAGCTGGGAAAGAAACATAAAATTCAATGCAGGTTTTGATTTTAATGTATTCAGAACAATAGAATTGTCGTTAGAATATTATCACGACGACTTAAATGATTTGATTACAGCACGAGATATTCCGCTTGAAAATGGTTATAATACCATACAATTGAATGCTTCAAGCATGTATAACAGAGGTTTTGAATTGTCTGCGAGAATCAAATGGTTTCAGGAAGGGAAATTCAAATGGACGAGTGCCTTCAATATTTCGACTGTAGACAGCAAAGTAACTGATTTGGCTGGTTTAGGAAGCGATTATTCTGTTTCGAGCCTGGCACTCGCACAAAAAATTGGCTACAGCACCACCACAATCTGGGGAGTGAACTGGGCAGGCATTGATCCTGCAACAGGGAGAGACCTTGTTGAAAAAGACGGACAAATTTATGACAGTGCCACTTATAACCGATTGTTTACCAATGCCGACTGGAAACCCATCGGTGATACACAACCCAATGCATTTGGAGGTTTCAGCAATAAATTTTCTTACAAAAACATCACTTTATCCGTTACAGGAGCATTTCAGCTGGGCGGCGATAAATTAGTTTCAGATGTTCTTATTTCAAAATACTCAATTACTTCTAACCGAAATCTATCTGTAAATGCTTACGATTACTGGAAAAATCAGGGAGATGCGGTTTCGCAGCCAGCTCCAAGTGCTCCTATTTTACTGCCTAACATGAGTAAATACGTATATGACGCTTCTTACCTCAAAATAAGCAACATCAACTTAAGTTATGATGTTCCCGTAAAAAATACTTTTCTGGACACCTTAACGCTTTTTGCAGATGTTTCAAATGTGCTGTATTGGTACAAAGAAAAAAGCCCGTCAGGAATGAATGGCTTTAGGGAATTCAATTTCAATTATCCACAAGCCAGAACTATTTCGTGCGGCATTAATACTAAATTTTAAAAGATGAAATACTTTAAAAATAAAATAGCATTTCAATTTCCGATGCTTTTAGCGGTGCTTTTGCTTTTGCAGGGCTGCAGTGATTTTCTCGAACAGGAACCCGGAACACAGACTTCTATTACAGAACAATTAAAGGATAAAAACGGAATGTTAATGGCTTTAACTGGCCTGTATGCAAGTGTGCAGGCGAATTTAAGATCTCCGAATTTTGCTGTTTATGCTGATGTTCAGGGCGGTAATTTAAAGTTTACGCCGTCAGTGGTGAGCACCAGCAGAGGCGTAATTGAAATACCGGATGCAATCGAAAATGTATATTCATTTGATGATAAACAGCAGCTTTCTAATTTTTCATCATTTTATGCAGAAAGTTATGACATCATCAATCAATGCAATTTAATTCTGGAATTTGCAGACGCTTTACCGGATGCAACCGATGCCGAGAAAAATCAAATAAAAGCTGAAGCCCTGACAATCAGAGCGTATTCGCACTTTATTCTGGCTGAACTCTATGCTCAAAACTACGGATTTACTGAAAATGCGTCACATTTAGGAATCGCCTGCATTTCGAAATCGATCATTGGCGGACTTCAATATACTGCAAGAGAAACTGTTGCAAATACATATAATTTTATTATTGATGATCTTACCAATGCTTTGGGATGGTACGGAAATCAAGCTCTTTTATCAGGTCCGGCTTATTCTTATTTTAACACAAGCAGCACAAAAGCTTTACTGGCCAGAGTTTATTTATCTAAAAAAGACTGGAAGAATGCTTATGAAACGGCCAATGATATCATTTTGAACTCAGGTGTTTCTTTAATGGCTTCCGCCGATTATATAGCGCAGTGGGAAAAACCAGATCTTCCTGTTTCTGAAATTTTACTGGAGTTTTCGATCCCAAGAGCGAATGACGGAACTGCCAGCGGTTCTATGTCGGCCTATTTTGGATATACATCTGAAACTGTTTTTGCTGATTATGCGGCCTCCAAAGATTTATTAGACGTATATGAAACCGCAGATATTCGTAAAAAGATGTTTCTGGAACAGCCGCTTTCTACTTTAGTGAATGGATTGCAGGTGAAACAAAATTATTATTTCACCAAAAAATTTCAGGGAAATCCCGGATATGTCGCTTTTAGACTGAGTGAACTTTATTTAATTCGTGCCGAAGCTGCTTTGGGACTTAATAATCCGGATCAGGCAAAAACAGATATCAACACCATCCGCGCCAGAGCCAATGCTACGCTCTTGACCACTAATGAAAATCTGGCAGAAGCGGTATTTTTAGAAAGAAGAAAAGAGCTTTGTTTCGAGGGGCATTTATTTTTTGATATTGTTCGCAATAAGAAAAATATCTTGAGGAGTGACGGCTGTATTTCACTCAACTGTAACCCTGCTTATCCGTCTCCAAAATTTGTATTGCCATTACCTGTCAGCACTTTAAATCTTAACACAAACCTGAAACAAAATGAATCGTATTAAAATTATCTCTGTATTAAGTAGCGCTGTAATCTTATTTACTGCTTGTTCAAAAGACGATTATCGATTAGATTCTAAAAATATTGATCCGTTTGTAAGGTTTAATTTTTTAACCAATTCAACCGGCGTTCCGTTAGAATATCCGTCTGTAAATACTTCCGTTGTGCCAATTACAGTTTATGAAAATAAATCGGTTAAAACCTTAAAAGTGCCTGTAACTCTAACTGCAGCGGGGCTTAAAAATCCTGTTTTAGTCAATTTTAGTATCGCGACTTCTGGAGATTCAGATACTTTTACGGTAACTCCGGAAAGTAAATTATCGTTTGAAGGCCATAAACTTACCGACACTATTTTTGTTTCTTTTGATAAAAGATGGAAGCAAACCCAAAGTATTACACTGAAGTTGGAAAATGCTTCTGATCCTGAAATTCATATCGGCAATTTAAATACTGCGGCCCCAAATGACACTTTTACAATCAATTTAGGAGAAACACTGACAGGGTATACTTTTCCGGTAAACCGAATTGTAATTAAAGGGGAAGCCGGCGAAAAAATTGATTTCAAAGTCGCTTTTTCAAACGGTTTTATTCCAGATGAAATAGAAAATGCTGCTATTTTTAAATTCCTAAACGGATTTGACTATTCGCTGACGCATGATGATTTTGGAGACAACAGGAGTTCCATTACATATCATTTGACACTATTAGAAGACATCCAAAATGACGATGTTTATTACGAAAGCAGTATTACTTTAGTTCCTTCAGAAAATTATATTGCCGCTGGCAACACCGTTTTGCAAATCGTTAAGCCCATAAAATCCCTGCGTGATGTTTTGACCAATCCTGCTTCTAAATTCTACGATTTAAGCAATCAATTTTATCTGACTTACGGCGAACATTGGTTCGATAAAAGCGGTACTTGTGCCTGGCAGGCGTTTAATGCTTTTACATACCCGATTGTGGTAGCAAAAGACAGCGAAAATGCGATTTTATACAGCGATAAAGGCACCACAAACCCAAACGATGATGTGTATCACGACGCCTTCAAAATTGGTTTTAATGTCGCAACAGGAAATAATACCACAAATTCATTTGGCTTAAAAAGATTTTTCTCTAACGAAAGTACGTCCGGAACCATTTCTCCGGGATTTAATATTACTTCGGCTTTAGAATTTTTTCCTGAAAACGGAACCAGCAAAACAAATGGTAAAGTACTTGTGATGCCGCAGTACATTACTATTGGAAGCACCAAAAACAGTCACAGTATTGCTATTTCCGGCGAAGGAACTTACAAAGAAATCACTACCGGTTTGTTTGAAATTTCTTTTGAATTAAAGCTCACAAACGACAAACTTTTTGGCGGTACAGTTGCGGCTCAATACAGAATGTACAACAACAGAATATATCCGGCCTTAAAACCAATAAGTGATTCCTGCCCAAAAGAAGTTGAACTTTAGTTTTCGCTCGTAGTTCCGTGATGAATGGCGAATGAAAAAAACGTGTCCAAATTTTAAACTTTGGCAAAGTTCCCGTCACCGAAAGACTGAAAAGTGAGGCCAAAACTGAAAACAAAAAATAACAAGGTGAAAAAAGCAATAATCCCCCTACTACTCCTAATCAGTCTTACTGCTTACAAAAGCGCAGAAGAACCTGATTATATTGACATTCAGGAGCTGCGCAAACTATATTCCGGCGGCGATGCATCAATATGGCCTTCGCCTCTATTAGATTCGAGTGTTGATAAAGCTAAATTTCAGGATATTGGCGTCCTGCCTGCTGTGCCCTATCCTCCTTATAACCCCTATTCTAAGGAAAAAGAAAGCTTGGGCAAAATATTGTTTTTTGATCCCCGGTTATCGCTCAGCGGGCAAATTGCATGCGCTTCCTGCCATAATCCTGAATTAGGCTGGACAGATAATGTAACACGTTCTTTTGGCCATGACCGCCAAAACGGAAAACGAAATTCGATGACCATTTTAAACTCGGCGTATGCCACCTCTTTATTTTGGGACGGAAGAGCGAAGAGTTTAGAAGACCAGGCGCAGTTTCCGATAGGTGATCCGTTAGAAATGAACGAAAAACTAACCATTGCCGTTGATAAAATTGCAAAAGTAAAAGGATATAATTCACTTTTTGCAGCGGCTTTTGGGGATAAAAAAGTCTCGCTGGAAAGAATTCAGTATGCGATTGCCACTTTCGAAAGATCAATTAATAGTCCGAAAAGTAAATTTGATCAGTTTATAAGCGGAAAATCAGATCTTTATACTGATTCTCAGGTCAAAGGCCTGCATTTATTCAGAACCAAAGCGCAGTGTATCAACTGCCATAATACGCCTTATTTCAGTGATAATCAATTTCATAATGACGGGCAGACTCTATTCGGAACAAAAAATGAAGATTTCGGACGCTATAATGTAACGAAAGATGTAAAAGATATTGGCAAATTCAGAACGCCGACACTTCGCGAAGCTGTCAACACAAAGCCGTGGATGCATCACGGACATTTTCCGAGCCTGCTCGATGTTGTCGAACTTTATAATTTAGGCAATCCGTCTCCCGTTCAGAAAAAATATCTCGGAACGCCAAGAGATTCCCTGATTCCGAAAGTAGATCCGGCCTTGAAAAAATTAAATTTAAGCAAAGAAGAAATAATTGATTTACTGGCTTTTATCGAAACCTTAAGTACACCAACCAGAAGAATCATGACACCTGAAATGCCCAAATAATGTGATTTCTGATTTGTAATTTCTGATCTTACAAGTTTAAAGTCCGTTTCAAATAATTGAAATGGACTTTTTTTAATGCAGACAGCACAATATCAATATTTTAAAAATTTAAGCAATTAGAACTTGGTCAGTCAAAAACTATATCGTAATATTGCAATATTAAATTAAAAACAGATGGGCGCTACAAAAACAGAACATTTTACCGAAAAGCAAAATCAAATTGCCACCATCGCAAAAGCATTGGGACATCCTGCTAGAATTGCCATAATAGAATATCTTTTGAAGGTTAATGAATGTATCTGCGGTGATATCGTCAATGAACTTCCACTGGCGCAGCCCACCGTGTCGCAGCATCTGAAAGAACTTAAAAATGCCGGCCTTATCAAAGGAAGTATTGAAGGAAATGCTATTTGCTACTGCATCGACGAAACTACTTTTGACTTGTTGAAAACCTATTTTTCAAATATTATCGCTGTTACAAAAGAGCAAAAATGCTGCTGACCTTTTTTTAATCAACTATATCGCAATATTGCATTATAACTATAAAACAAAAAAAATGAAACTATCAGAAATTAAAACGATACTTCCAACGTTGGAAAATACAGTATTTCAACTCGAAAATGGAGCTTTTGTTCCCGGGCATTTTCATGTTACGGAAATTGGAACGGTGAGCAAAAAATTTATTGATTGCGGCGGTGTAATCCGTAATGAAAATGCAGTTAATTTTCAACTTTGGAATGCCAATGATTTTGAACATCGCTTAAAGCCAAATAAACTTTTACAGATTATTCAGCTTTCGGAAGAGAAATTAAATATTGAAGATTGGGAGATTGAGGTTGAATATCAAAATGAAACTATTGGAAGATATGATTTAGACTTTAACGGAACTCATTTTATATTGAAGAACAAAACTACTGCCTGTCTGGCGCAGGATGCGTGCAAAGTTCCGTCAGAAACCCAAAAATCAAACTTTATTCAATTGGATAAAAATGAAGCAAACAGCTGTGCGCCAAACTCTGGCTGCTGTTAAAATGAAAGAGAAACTAATCAGATATAAAAAACCAATTATCATTACAACAGCTGTTATTGTGCTGCAGTTTATTTTTGGCTTTGAGCCTAAATTCTGCATTATCAATCTCATTTGGTTACTTGTTTAAATTATGACAAAAAAAATTCTAGTGCTTTGCACAGGCAATAGCTGCAGAAGCCAGATTGCAGAAGGTTATTTACGATACTTTTTAGGAGATAAAGCGACAGTTTACAGTGCCGGAGTCGAAACACATGGCGTAAATCCGAGAGCTGTGGCCACTATGAAGGAAGATGGAATCGATATCTCCAATCATACCTCAAATCATCTCGATGAATATCAAAATATAGCTTTTGATGTTGTCATTACGGTTTGTGATAACGCCCAGGAACGTTGTCCGTTTTTTCCAAATAAAGCTCAAAGACTACATCAAAATTTTCAGGATCCGGCCAAAGCTAAAGGAACTGAAGAGGAGATTTTAGAAGAATTTCGAAAAGTGAGACAAACTATAAAAGAATATTGCAGGCAGTTTGCATTAGAAAATTAAGGACCATACGATCCATTTATGCCTTAATTCACGTCTCGCCGATTCATCTGGAATGTTTTTTTTACCAAAAATCCCGATTACATCATAATCGGGATTACTGTTTCTATTCGGGTTAAAATTAAAATTATTTATTTAATAATCTTCTTTACTACTACGCCGCTTTCTGTATAAATGCGCATTACGTAAACACCTTTGGCTAAAAATGAAACGTCTAAAGGCATTTGCTTTGGTACTATTTTTTTAATGAATGCACCGTTTAACGAATAGAATTCTACTCGAGTAATGATATGATCCGGAGCATTAATGCTGATTTGGTTTTCTGTTATTGGTACAGGATAAATTACAATATCATTTGCATTTATTAACGGTATTGCATCATCAGTACCTTTTTTATCCAAAGAAATTATACCCTGATCTGCTGCAGCTTTTTCTGCAATTGTTTCTTCCGTGGCTGCAAGGGTCTTTTTGGTATTAGATGTAACAATCTCATTATCATAAACCGCAGTAATTACAACGTTTTTGGCGTTTGCAGGTATAATTCCTGAATAATTAGTGTCAAATTCTTTACTGCTTATATTGTCTGTATTTATATCCCAATAACTAAAGATATGTCCTGCTTTGGGCTTTGCCTGTAAGCTGCAAGAAAGGCTTTGTACATACTTTCCTTTAAAGTTATTTAATAATTTAATTGTATTAAGGAGAACGTCGCCTTTTGAAAATTCATTAGTAACGCTCAAAGACATTTCACTGCCTTTAAATCCAAAAGATGATTTTACGTGTTTGGCTGCATACGGCTGTCTTTTACCCCAATACTCTTTTAACTTTTGAATATTTTTTTTCCAGCTTGCCAAAGCGGGCACTGATGAATGCACATCGTGCGTATACGATATTTCATTTTCAATATTTTTTGCAAGGCTGTCAATAATGGGTGTCGTTCTGGCCGGATCAAATGTTTGGTACGCATGCACAATGTACTGGCCGGCAAATTTTTCCTTAAATTTTGCATTTTTGCAAAGACTGTAAAAAACATACCCCATAGAACTTGTTGAACTCTTTTGCGTACGGTTTATATTATTATCTGCTGCCGTATACGCAATCAGCGCTAAATCAGCATCATGCAGTATATAACGCCATTTGGTTTTATTGGCATACGGCCTCCAGGCTTTTATATTATTATCCGGCTGGTCACGATTGTTGATATAGGTTTGTACCAAAAAATAATTTAGAACTTCTGGCTCATCGATATATTTGTCTGTATATTTAAGGTAATTGGCATCGGTTTTCAGGTCGTTTGCTTTTAAATAACTTATCATTTCATTCCACTGATTCATGTTTCCCTGAGAAGCCCTAATTGAGGGATAGTCGTTGTGTTTTCCCAGCAAATCATACTGATCTTGTTCTAAGCCATAATTAGATTCTAAATAATCTTTCTGTGTTCTTTCCCTAATGTTCATTAATCCATTATAATTTCCATTAATATAAACAACGGCAGGTTGATAAGCCCTGCGGTCGATATCCATCTGGTCCTTAATCAGAACATGAACTAAGGCATCCTGCATCATTGTTTTACTGCCATCCTGACCTGAAGTTCTTAAGGTGACTGATTTTCTTTTTTGACCCTTTTTTTCATTAAAAAAGTCATATTTCAGTCTGTTATTTCCCTGGTATCTTTTATCAGCTATAATATTAAACTGCTTGTGCTCTTTTGCGCGCTGGCTGGCGGCAAATATTTCAACATTCATTTGGTAATTAAAGTTGGACGTTTCATTTTGGGACGGAAAAAATTCTACATTCGAAGGTCTTTTCATGACTTTATTATTGTAGTTCCTCCATATGCCTAATGTTCCGTCTTTTCGATATTTTTCATTTACAGCTACAGAAAAAACAGGCAGGCTTATATTTCTTTTATTTTGCAGATACGATTGAGAAACTACGGTACTTGGCAGATAACCGGCGGCGTAAACTTTTGCCCGAATTACTGCATTTGTTACGCTGATTGGACCATTATATACCAATGCTTTTCCGCTCTGCATTTTTGAAGCATCTGTTACCAGCGTTACGGGATCAAAAGGTTCATCTCCGTTTAACGTGTAATAAATTACGGCACCGGGAGTTTTGGAACTTAAAGTAATTTGTTTTGTGCCGCTGACAAATCCGGCAGGCTCACTAAACAAAGGCGAATCAGCTTGTTTTGCCGCCGGAAAACCTTTTGCATTTGT
>Ga0247815_10000349_pt1 | contig 37276 bp, 33 predicted proteins | sample UWRJL194509B1_FD_181014 | JGI IMG/M metagenome (GOLD analysis project Ga0247815, IMG submission 181014) | Plant litter microbial communities from Arlington Agricultural Research Station in Wisconsin, United States - UWRJ-L194-509B-1 | ecosystem: Environmental > Terrestrial > Plant litter >...
CGATGGTGACGTCGTGGTTGGCGGTCTGGAACGCGGCCTGCCACGCTTCCTGGGCCGAGCCCTGCGACGATGCGCCGGCTCCGGCGATCGTGCCGGCGAGGTCGCTGGCGACCTCGTCAGTTCCGGTGCCACCCTCGTTTGCTGCGCAGGAGGACAGGAGGATGGTTCCTGCGACGGCAATGGCAGCAACGCTACCAAGACGCTTGAAGTTCACAGTTTTCCCTTCGGGGAGATCATGTTGTGCGCAGGCCGGTGCTGACCCGCAGTGGCAAGACTAAATTTTGCGGTTAACGGCGTACGGGAATGAAGGTAAACGGAGGGTTAACGAGCCGTTAACTGTGGGCGGGCTAGCGCGCCACAGCCGGACTGTGGGTCTCGATTGCCACTATCGAGCCGGCGCCGGCCTTGCCGGGAAGCCCGAGCGAAATGTGAACGACGGCGTAGTCACCGGTACCGAGGGATGCCGCATGGCGCAGTTCCGCCGTCGGCAGAGTGTGCGTCTGCCGACCGATCTCGGCGAGGATCTCGGGGAGCACCGGTCCGTGGCTGCACAGTACCGTCGTTCGCTTCTTGGCGAGCCGCTTGGCAACCACCGCGGCGACATCCGATTGTCCGTCTTCGTACGCGTCCTGGCTGATGGCGGCGCTCGGGCGAACCTCGAGCCCGATGTAGCCGGCGAGAGGGGCGATCGTGGCGAGGCAACGAACAGCCGTGCTCGCGATGAGTTTGCGAGGGGAGAACGCGGCAATGGCCGGTGCGACGCTCGTCGCCTGGTCGTGGCCGCGCTGCATGAGCGGACGGGTCGCGTCCGGGCCGTCCCACGCGTCGGGAGCGACCGCTTTGCCGTGGCGAAGCGCGATGATCGCAAACGTGCGGGCATTGCCGGCAGCAAAGCGAGCGGCGAACTTGTCGATCAGGGCGACATCGTGCGGAAAGCTGAGCTTCTTGCGCGCCTTCTCGATCGGCGCCCACTCCAGGGCTGCGATCTCGTTATTCGGTGTAAAAGTCGCGAGCTCGAGCACGTGCTCGTCGACTTCGGCGGTCCAGTAGTGCACGACCTTGGGGCGCCCGTTGGGCAGCGGATACTCGACGACGTCGAGTTTGGCTCCGAGGGTCACCCTAAGGCCGGTTTCTTCTTCGATCTCGCGCTGCGCCGTCTGGGGGAGCGTCTCGCCCGGGTCGAGCTTGCCCTTCGGCAGCGAGACGTCGGCGCGGTCACCGCGGTGCACGAGCAGGATCCGTGGCTTGCCGTCGACGAGGCGCCAGCAGACGGCGCCGGCGGCGAGAACCGGAGAGGCGGTGCCGGTCACCGGGACGAGCGCTTCCGCTGGCTGATGCGCTTCATCACGACGTCCTGGGCGTCGGCGAGTTTCTCGCCGGCCTCGTTGGTGTGGTGGCGCGTCCACTCGCCCGTCGCATCCAGCCACCACGATGAGGTGTCGTCAGAGAGGTCGAGTTCGAAGATGTCGTCGATCTCGCGCAGGTGATCGGGGTCGACGAGGCGAACGAGCGCTTCGACCCGGCGGTCGAGGTTGCGGTGCATCATGTCGGCGCTGCCGATGAACACCTGCGGGTCGCCGTTGTTGACGAACGAGAAGATGCGGCTGTGCTCGAGGTAACGACCGAGGATCGACCTCACACGCAGGTTCTCGCTCAGTCCGGCCTGGCCCGGCTTGATCGCGCAGATACCGCGGACGACGAGGTCGACCGGAACGCCGGCGTTGCTCGCGCGATAGAGCGCGTCGATGATCGCTTCGTCGACGATCGAGTTGAGCTTGATCCGGATGCCGCTCGGCAGCCCGGCCTTCGCATTCTCGGTTTCGACGGCGATGCGCTTGAGCAGCCCCTTGCGCAGGTGCAGCGGGGCAACGAGCAGGCGCTTGAATTTCTTCTCGATCGCGTAGCCCGAGAGCTCGTTGAACAGGCGGGTCAGGTCTTTTCCGACCTGGTCGTCGTTGGTGAGCAGCCCAAGGTCTTCGTAGATGCGGCTGGTCTTCGGGTTGTAGTTGCCCGTTCCGATGTGGCTGTAGTGCTTGAGAACGCCGTTTTCCTGGCGCACAACGAGCGCGAGCTTGCAGTGCGTCTTGAGTCCGACCAGGCCGTAGACGACGTGAACGCCGGCCTTCTCGAGCTTGCGCGCCCAGCTGATGTTCGCGGTCTCGTCGAAGCGCGCCTTGATCTCGACGAGCGCGAGCACGGCCTTTCCGGCTTCGGCAGCGGCGATGAGCGCCTCGACGATCGGGCTGTCACCGCTCGTGCGGTACAGGGTCTGCTTGATGGCGAGAACGTTCGGGTCGGCAGCGGCCTGCTCGAGGAACGTCTGCACGCTCGTCGAGAATGACTCGTAGGGGTGGTGGAGCAGCACGTCGCCGCGGGCGATCGACTTGAAGATGTCGGGCGTCGCGTTTGCTTCGCTCGGTAGCAGGCTCACGCTCGTCTTCGGTACGTGCTTGCGGTACTTGAGCGTCGGTCGTTCAATGCGCATGAGCTGGAACAGTCCACCGAGGTCGAGTGGCGCCGGAAGGCGGTAGACCTCTTCGTCGGTGATGCCGAGTTCTCGCACGAGAAGGTCGAGGGTCACCGGGTCCATGTCGTCGGTGATCTCGAGGCGGATGGGCGGACCAAAGCGACGGTTGAGAATTTGCTTCTCGAGCGCCTGGATGAGGTTCTCCGACTCGTCTTCGTCGATTTCGACGTCTTCGTTGCGGGTGACCCGGAATTCGTGGTGCTCGAGGATCTCCATTCCCGGGAACAGGTCTCCGAGGTGGTTGGAGATGAGGTCTTCGATCGGGATGAATCGCAGGCGGCCGGACCTATCATCCGGAAGCTGCACAAAGCGGGGAAGGACGGTCGGTACCTTGAGGCGCGCGAACTCGACCTTGTCGGTCTTTGGGTTGCGCACGCGGATCGACAGGTTGAGCGAGAGCCCGGAGATATAGGGGAATGGGTGGGCGGGGTCGACGGCGAGCGGCATCAGCACCGGGAAGATCCGGTTCTGGAAGATCTCCTGGACCTGTTCGCGGTCGATCGGGCCGAGGTCGCTCCAGGTCTCGATGTGGATGCCGGCTTCGTCGAGCGCGGGCTTGACGAGGTTGCGGAACGCGGCAGAGTGGCGGTCCTGCAGTTCATGTGCCTTCGCACGGACGTCGGCGAGGACATCCGCCGGCGCGCGGCCGACGTTGGTCGGAACGGCGAGCCCAGTGAGGATGCGGCGCTTGAGGCCGGCGACCCGCACCATGAAGAATTCGTCGAGGTTGCTGGCGAAGATCGCGAGGAAGTTCGCGCGTTCGAGCAGCGGGAGTGCTGGATCTTCGGCGAGCTCGAGCACGCGCTGGTTGAACGCGAGCCAGCTCAGTTCGCGGTCGAGAAAACGATCGGCCGGCAGCGTGCCGTCGTCGACGCTCGATGACTCATCGAGGTCGTACTCGTCGAGAGAGTCGGTGACATCGATCGTGCCGTCAGCAATGCTGTTTTCGTCGTCCATCACCACATCCTTGCAGCATCTGCCGACCGAGCGCGCCCTGAAACCTTAACGGGAGGTGAACCGGCGCAGCGCGTACTGGATATCGATCGAGTGGTCGGCAAACCCGAACGAGCGGTACAGGCGCAGCGCCGCCTCGTTGTCGGCTTCGACGTAGAGCGAAGCGGTGCGGATGCCGCGGCGAGCCAGCCGCGCGAGACCAGCGGCCACGAGTGCGCGGCCGAGTCCGCTGCCCTGCCGGTCGGGGTCGATGCCGACGACGTAGAACTCGCCGGGTTGTTCGGAATGGCCGGGCTCAGCGGCTTCGATTTTGAGCCAGCAATAACCGATGATGCGGTCGTTGCTCTTGAGCAGCAGGAAGTCTTGCGCATCGAACCACGGTTCGCGCTCGAGGTCTTCGAGGTCGGCGCGAGTGACGCTTCCCTGCTCCGGGTGGCTCTCGAAGGCGCGGGCGTTGAGGGCGACCCACTCGTCCTCGTCGGTGCCGGGGCGGAACGTCGAGATCCGGAGCGCGGCATCCGATCCGGCAGAGTCCCACGGGTCGGTAGCGACCGGCCTGACTTCGGCGCGCAGCTGCAGCAACCGTCGCACGGCGTCGAAGCCGAAACGGGCTGCGAGCGCGCGGGCGGCCGGATGGTCGCCGTGTGCCCAGACCAGCAGGTCGTCGGGGGATCGTTCGAGCAGGGTGTGAATCAGGGCGGTGCCGTGGCCGTGGCCGCGGAGTTCCGGATCGACGACCAACTCGGCTTCGGCCGGCTGCTCGGTCTTCAGAAGTGCTGCGGCGTACTCGCCGATCGCGATGACCTCGCGCTCACCGCGGCGGGCGTCGACGAGAGCCTGGTCAGAGAACGGCGGCTGGCCGTCGATCGCTTTCGCACGACCGGCCAGGTCGGCGATCCAGCCCGGAAGAGGCGCTGAACTAAGAGCTGAGAGCGGCGGGGAATCGCTCATTGTCGTCTTCGTAGACGTTGAAGCGGTAGCCGACGTTGCGAACGGTGCCGATCAGCGACTCGAGGTCGCCGAGCTTGGCACGCAGTCGCCGGACGTGCACGTCCACGGTGCGAGTTCCGCCGAAGTAGTCGTAACCCCAGACTTCGCTCAGCAGCTGCTCGCGGGTGAAGACGCGCGAAGGGTGCGTTGCGAGGAAGCGCAACAGCTCGAATTCCTTGAACGTGAGGTCGAGCGGGCGTCCGTGGACCTTCGCCGAATAGCTCGCTTCGTCGATGACAACACCGGAGGCCTGGATTTTCGAACTCGACTGCTGTTGGGCGTGGCGTCCGAGTGCGAGCCGAACGCGGGCATCCGCTTCGGCCGGTCCTGCGCCCTCGAGGATGACGTCATCGACTCCCCAGTCGGCGCTGACGGCGGTCAAACCACCCTCGGTAAGGATCAGCATGATCGGAACGGTGACGCCCGTGGTGTTCAAAATCTTGCACAGGGACTTGGCGCTGGCCAGGTCGTGGCGCGCATCGACCAGGATCAGGTCGCAACTGGGTGCGGTGATGAGCGAGGCAGGTTCGGCCGGAATCTGTCTCGTCTTATGGCTGAGAAGCCCCAGTGCGGGTAAGACATCGCTGTCGACCGCAGAGGTCAGGATCAACAGCTGCGCCACATGTCCTCCAAAGTGCCTACCCACAGTCTATAAGCGTGAAAGAATCGAAATGTGACCTGGCAACGAGCAAGCATCCTTCCCGTGTGGTTTCTCGCCGTCGTCGGAGCCGTAATTATCGGCCTGGTGACACCTCCGGAGGAGTATCTCGTCTGGTTGCCCATCGTCCTGGCCGGGCTCGTCATTCTCACGTTTTTCATCCAGCTCGCCATCCAGCGCACCGAGGGATTCGTCTTTCGGGCCATGACGAGCATCACCGGCGCGACGATCGTTCTCGCCATCGCCACAGCAGTGCTCGTCTCGATCGCTTAGGGTTGACGCATGTACCTCTACCTTGAGTTGTTCTTCGTCGGACTCCTCGTTCTCGCGTCTTTGTCGATCGGGTTCGTGTCGGTAGTAGTGCTCTACAACCTCTTTCGCGGCCAGCGCTAAGCGCGCGGCCCGCGTGTACGACGGACGGGTGACCCGATGATCGAACTCGACGCGACTCTTCCCCCGGAAATCCAGCCGCTGTCCTGGCTGCTCGGCGTCTGGGAAGGCACCGGGGTTGTGCACTACCAACTTGGTGAAGAAACCCTTCAGCACGAGTTCGGCCAGCGCGTGAGCTTCAGCCACGATGGCCTGCCGTACCTCAACTACTCGTCGTACACCTGGTCGCTCAACGAATCGGTCACCCCGTTCGTGTCGGAGTCGGGTTACTGGCGACTCAGCCGGCCGATCGCCGATGGTGAGCCCGGCCCCGGGCTTCTTCCCGGTGTTGGCCCGCGTCCGTCGCGCACCGTCGAGGATGTCGAAGGCATGCGGAACGCTGCCGGCGCCTTCGACGTGGAGGTGTCCGTCGCGCACCCGGACGGCATCTTCGAGTTGTACCTCGGACAGGTTGCCGGTCCCCGGATCGACCTGTCGACGGATGCCGTCGTGCGCACCGCAAATTCCAAGGCGTACAGCGCAGCCACCCGCCTGTACGGGCTGGTCGACTCCAAGCTCCTGTGGGCCTGGGACATCGCAGCACTCGGCCAGGGTCTTCGCACCCACGCGTCAGGAACCCTCAATCGTGTCGACTGACAACCCGTTCTCGTCCCTTCCGCTCGCCGTCGGCACGCCGCCGGATCACTACGGCAACCCGCTCGGCGAACAGAAGCTGCTCGCCGCCGGAACCGCCGTCGTCGACCTGTCGCACCGCGGCATCCTGACGATCACGGGCCCTGACCGGCTCAGCTGGCTCGACTCGCTCACCTCGCAGTCGGTCGCCTCCCTGAAGCCGGGGGAGTCGAGCGAGACGCTGCAGCTCGACCCGACGGGCCGCATCGAGTACGCCGTGCGCCTGCTCGACGACGGTGTGAGCACCTGGCTGCTCGTCGACGCCGACGAGACCGCGCCGCTGCTGGCCTGGTTGCAGCGGATGAAATTCATGCTCGCCGTGGAGATCGAAGACCGGTCGGCCGAGTTCGCGACGATCGGGACCCTGGATTCGCCGGCGCTCGATGCGGCCGCTCCGAACGGAGTGCCGCTCGTGTGGCACGACCCGTGGAACGCCGTTGCCCGCGGCGGTCACCAGTACTCACTCGCCGAGCACCACCCCGCGAGCGAGTGGACCTACAGCGAGATCATCGTCTCGCGCGCTTCCCTGTCGGATGCCGCACAGCTTCCGGTCGCCGGGCTCCTCGCCCTCGAGGCGCTGCGAATTGCCGCCTGGCGTCCGCGGTTCGCCACCGAGGTCGACGAGCGGTCGATCCCGCACGAGCTCGACTGGCTTCGCTCGGCCGTGCACCTGAACAAGGGCTGCTACCGCGGCCAGGAGACCGTCGCGAAGGTACACAATCTCGGACGCCCGCCCCGCCGGCTCGTGATGCTGCACCTCGACGGCTCGGACGGCGTGCTGCCGGCGGCGGGCAGTGACGTGATCCTCGGTGAGTCCTCTGTTGGCCGGATCACGGCATCCGCTCTTCACTACGAACTCGGCCCGATCGCGCTCGCGGTCATCAAGCGCACCACCGACCAGGCCGCGGAACTCGTGGTTGTCGCCGACGACATCCGGATTTCTGCGGCGCAGGAGATCATTGTGCCGAGCGACGCCGGGGCAGAGGCCAACGTGCCGCGCCTTCCGCGTCTCGGCGCCGTCACTCGCTAACCGTGGGTGTGCTCGGTCGGATCGACCCGAGGGCGTCGTGGTCGCGCGCGGTCGAGTCGATCTCGCCGGCGCTGCAGATTGTCGCCGCCGCAACCATCGCGTACGCGATCTGTCACTTTCTGCTCGGCCACTCCATTCCGCTGCTCGCGGTCACGGTGACGATCTCGAGCCTCGGATTCGTACGGGATGCCCGGCCGCTTCGGGTGCTCGAGTCGGCGGTCGGAATCGTGATCGGCATTGCCGTGAGCGAGGCGCTGCTGCTCATCGTCGGGCACGGCGTCTGGCAGATAGCGCTCGTGCTGTTCGTGACCCTCATCGCCGCGCGGCTGATCTCGCCGAGCAACGCGTTCGCGCTCGCCGCGGGGGTGCAGTCGATGCTCGTGATGCTGCTGCCGCTTCCGGAGGGCGGGCCGTTCCAGCGCTCGATCGACGGGGTGATCGGCGGAATCGTGGCGCTGCTCGTTACCGCGCTGTTGCCGCGGGACCCGAGGCGACTCGCGCGCCGGGATGCCCGCAAGCTGTTCGGGGTCGTGAGTTCGTCGCTCGCCTCGCTCGTGGTGGCGCTCGAGAAAGCGGATGAACCTGCCGCCGAACGCGCGCTCGAACGACTGCGGTCGACCGGTCCGTTGCTCGATGGCTGGAGCGCATCGCTCGATTCGGCACGCGCGATTTCCCGGATCTCGCCGTTCCTGCGCCGCCACGGACCGGAACTCGAAGCGCAGGCACGGGTGCTGCACGGGTCGGAGCTGGCGATTCGTAACCTGCGGGTGATTTCGCGGCGCATCGACTTCCTGGTGCGCGATGGCGTTGCGCGCCCGCAGATCGCGTCGCTCGTCGCGAGCCTCGCGACGTCGGTCACACTTCTGGGCGAGAGCCTCGAGAACCCGCTCGTGGCCGACACCGCGCGCGTCGGGCTGTCCGCAATCGCCGAGCGCCTGCATCCGGACCTCGTGGTGACGGATGCCCCGGTCAACGACTCCGTCGTCGTGCTGATGCTGCGCCCACTGCTCGTCGACCTGCTCACCGCCGCCGGCCTCTCCGAAGAGAAGGCCCGAGCGACCCTCCCCGAGGTCTAGCCCGCTCACGAGGTGCCTTTTCCAAAATTCAGGAACTCCGGGGAGACACGCCGCCCGACTCGCGCTGGCGGCGGCGAGTCGCGGTGGAGTTCCTGCGTTTTGGAAGGGGAGGAGAGGAGGAGGAGAAGGAGGAGGGGCGCTCGCGTCGCTACGCCCAGGCGAAGCCGAGTGGCTCGACGGAGGCCCAGTCGACGGTCAGCTCGCCGAGCTTCCAGCGGGATGCGGTGCCGCGCACCGGCCAGCCGTCGGCGATGAGTCCGCGCACGGTGGCGATCCAGCGCTGCGAAGGTCCGTAGGTCGACAGCGCGGCGTTGTACTGCCAGTGCCGGTCGAGCCCGGCGATGAGTTCGTGCACCCGTTCGCCCTCGATGTTGCGGTGGATGAGGATCTTCGGAAGCCGCTCCGCCACGATCGACGGCTTCTCGAGGTCGGCGAGGCGCAGGCTCACCGTGAAGGACTGCGGTCCGTCGGCCGTGACGTCGACCCAGCTGCACACGCGGCCGACCTCGTTGCAGGTTCCCTCGACGAGAACGCCGCCCGGCTGCAGGCGGTCGACCATGCGGTGCCAGTTCTCGAGCACCTGGGATTCGTCGTACTGGCGCAGCACGTTGAGGGCGCGGATGACCGTGGCTTGTCGCCCGGACGGCAGCGGGACTTCGAACCCGCCGAGCCGAAAGCTCACGCCCGGTTTCGCCGACTGTGATGCCAGCCTCACGCGTGCCGGGTCGATCTCAATGCCGATGACCTCGACATCCGCTCGTGTCTTCGACAGTCGCTGGTGCAGCTCGAGGCTCGTCGTGGCGGACGCCCCGTAGCCGAGGTCGACGACGAGCGGGTCAGCGGATGCCCGGAGCACCGGCAGCGTCGCGATCCAGCGGTCGATGCGGCGCAACCGGTTGGTTCCCGTCGTGCCGCGGGTGATCGAACCGATGGGCATGCTTCAAGTATCCCAGCCGCCCACAGTCCCTTCCCCCTTCCGAAATTCAGGCATCCCGGCCCGCCACGCCGTGGAACTCGCGTCCCCGGCGGCGTGTCGGCGTGGAACTCCTGAATTTTGGAAATGGGTCTCTGGAAAAGGGGTCTCTGAAAGGGTGCTCTGGAAAAGGGTCTGTGGAAAGGGGACTGGGGAATGGGCAGCGCGGGGTGAGGGGGAGGGGAGCAATCGCTAGGCTGGCAGCATGACTTACACGCTCATTTTGCTCCGCCACGGAAACTCCGACTGGAACCAGAAGAACCTGTTCACGGGCTGGGTCGACGTTCGCCTCAGCGACCAGGGTGTCGCCGAAGCCAAGCGCGCCGGTGAACTGCTCTCGGCATCCGGTCTCAAGCCCGAGATCCTGTACACGAGCGTGCTCACCCGCGCCATCCAGACCGCAAACCTCGCCCTCGAGGTTGCCGACCGCCTGTGGATTCCGGTCAAGCGCACCTGGCGCCTCAACGAGCGTCACTACGGGGCGCTGCAGGGCAAGGACAAGGCCCAGACCCTCGCCGAGTTCGGTGAAGAGAAGTTCATGACCTGGCGCCGCAGCTTCGATGTTCCGCCGCCCGTCCTCGACGACGACGCCGAGTACAGCCAGGCCCACGACGAGCGCTACGCCGACCTGCCGGATGCCGACCTCCCGCGCACCGAATCGCTCAAGCTCGTCATCGACCGGATGCTTCCCTACTGGGAGTCAGACATCACGAAGGACCTCGCCGCCGGCAAGACCGTGCTCGTCACCGCGCACGGAAACTCGCTGCGCGCGCTCATCAAGCACCTCGACGGTGTCTCGGATGAAGCGATCGCCGAGCTCAACGTTCCGACCGGTATCCCGCTCGTCTACGAACTCGACGAGAACTTCGTGCCGACCGGCCCAGGCGTCTACCTGGACCCCGAGGCCGCCGCCGCGGGTGCCGCCGCCGTCGCCGCACAGGGCAAGAAGTAACAAACCACACGCAAAAACGGGCCCGAGCTCGCTTGGTGCAGCCCAACTTCGGGGGCCAGCCGGTCCAATTGCCGTGAATCACCGGTTAACGAACGAATCCGGACCCGCTTGCGCGAGTCCGGATTCGTTCAGTCAGAAATTTACAGCTCGGGAGCGACCCAGTCGCCGGTCGCGAGGTACTGGACCTTCTTGGCGATCGAGACCGCGTGGTCGGCGAAACGCTCGTGGTAGCGGGAGGCGAGGGTCGCGTCGACGGTGTCGACTGCCGCGCCCTTCCAGGTCTCACCGAGAACCTTGTCGAACACACTGAGGTGCAGCGCGTCGATGCGGTCGTCGTCGTTGCGGATCTCTTCGGCGAGACGAACGTCTTCGGTCTTGAGCAGTTCGACGAGCTTGTTGGCGATCGCGACATCCAGGGCGCCGAGCTCGGCGAACGTCGAGCGAAGGCTCTTCGGAACGACCTTGTCGGGAAAGCGGTACCGCGCGAGCTGGGCGATGTGCTCGGCCATGTCTCCCATGCGCTCGAGCGAAGCGCTGATGCGCAGTGCGCTTACAACGATTCGCAGGTCGCGGGCGACCGGCTGCTGCCGAGCCAGGATGTTGATGGCGAGCTCGTCGAGCTCCTTCGCCGCATCGTCGATCTTGTCGTCGTCGGCAATCACTGTCTCAGCCAGCGACACGTTCGACTCATTGAACGCACGAGTGGCGTTGTCGATGGAAGTGGCGACGAGTGATGCGACCTCAACGAGGCGCTCCTGCACCTCGCGCAGCTCCTGCTGGAATACCTCGCGCACGTTTTGTCCCTTTCGCTGCAGGCATGTTTGTCCCTGCACAGTTCAGGCCACCCTGCACCGCCCAGGTTAACAACGGGTGTTGCGGGATTGAATTCTTAGCCGCTCGACCCGGATGTCAGCGACTATCCACCTGATGGCCCTCAAGTTGTAACTAATCTAGTCGTTATGGACTCCGCATTGCTGGTGCCCCTTGCGCTTGCTTTCGGCGTTCTCGTGGGCGGTGCGATGGTCTATATCATCGAGCTCGCCGCCCGGCGAGGGCAGATGGCCATTGAAGTTGTGAGCTCGGCCGTACCCGACGGCGTCGATGAAGTCATCGATGCCCTCGAATCCGCCGGGGTCGTCATCGACCCGTCGAACAACGTCGTGAAGGCGAGCCCTGGCGCGCTCGCGTTCGGGCTGGTCTGGAACCACGCGCTCGTTCACGAAGAACTCGTCGAACTCGTGGATGCCGTGCGTCGCGGGGGAGAACCGGTCGCCAAAGAGATCACGCTTGCTCGTGGCCCGTTCGGTGAAGCCACCATCTACCTGTTCGTGCGCATCGCCAGGCTCGGCGCCCGCTACGTACTACTGCTCGCCGAAGACCGCACGGAGTCGTATCGGCTCGACGAGGTTCGCCGCGACTTCATCGCGAACATCAGCCACGAATTGAAGACGCCCATCGGCGCCGTCGGGCTGCTCGCCGAAGCCCTCGGTCACGCATCCGATGACCCGGAGCAGGTGCGCCGCTTCGCGAAGCGCCTCACCAAGGAGTCCGAGCGCCTCGCGCGCATTACCCAGGAGATCATCGAGCTCTCGAGGCTGCAGGCGGCGGATGCCATCAGCAAGCCCGACCTTGTCGATATCGACCACGTCGTCGCGATGGCGATCGACCAGAACCACGTCGCTGCCGACTCGCACCGCATCGATCTCAAGAGCGGCGGTGAAGCCGGCACCCAGGTCTATGGCGACGAAGCCCTGCTCGCGACCGCGCTGCACAACCTCGTTGCGAATGCCATCGCCTACTCGCCCGAAGGCACCCGCGTCGGCGTCGGCGTGAGCTCCAACGACGGCATCGTCGAGATCGCCGTCACCGACCAGGGCGTCGGGATTCCCGAGGAAGACCGCGACCGGGTCTTCGAGCGGTTCTTCCGCGTCGACCAGGCGCGCAGTCGCCACACCGGGGGCACCGGCCTCGGTCTCAGCATCGTCAAACACGTCGTGCAAAACCACGGCGGCGACGTACGGCTCTGGTCCCAACCGGGCCACGGATCCACGTTCACCCTCAGGCTGCCTGAAGCGTCACCCGCGGATGCAGCAAACATCGGAGCAGAATCATGACCCGCATACTCATCGTCGAAGACGAAGCGTCCCTCAGCGAGCCACTCGCCTACCTGCTCGAACGGGAGGGCTACGAGACGACTATCGCCGAAGACGGGCTCACCGCGGTCACGGAGTTCGACCGCAACGGGGCAGACCTCGTGCTGCTCGACCTCATGCTTCCCGGCCTTCCCGGAACCGAGGTCTGCCGCCAGATCCGCACGACCTCGAACGTTCCGATCATCATGCTGACCGCGAAAGACAGCGAAGTAGACATCGTCGTCGGCCTCGAGCTCGGCGCCGATGACTACATGACGAAGCCGTACTCGACCCGCGAACTGCTCGCCCGCATCCGCGCCGTGCTCCGCCGCCGCATCGAGACCGCCGACGGCGAAGCGATGCTGACCGCCGGGGACGTGCGGATGGACGTCGAGCGCCACACCGTCTCGGTCGACGGGTCCGAGGTAGCCCTGCCGCTCAAGGAGTTCGAGCTGCTCGAGTACCTGCTGCGCAATGCCGGCCGGGTGCTCACCCGCGGCCAGCTGATCGACCGGGTCTGGGGCGCGGACTACTTCGGCGACACCAAGACGCTCGACGTACACATCAAGCGCATCCGCTCGCGAATTGAAAAAGAGCCGTCCCAACCGACAATGCTGGTTACCGTCCGCGGACTCGGATATCGGTTCGAGGCATAAGCGCAATCGAAAAAGGCCGGGCCCACCTCGCGGTGGCCCGGCCTTTTCGTTGTGGTTCTACTTCTTGGCTGTGGGGGTCGGAGTCGGCACGAGCGCCGTGTACTCCGGCAGGGTTCCGTCCATGACGGGAACAAGCATTCCGACGCCGGGCTCTGCGCCCTCCTGCACGTACACCGGAACGAGCGAGCCGACCTGGACGTCGATGCCGGTGAGGATGAGCTTCGGTTCGGTCAGGTTGCCGAGGCCGGACAGGCCGGCCGGCGTGACGACAGCTTCGGTGACCTTTTCGCCGGCGCTGTTCGTGTACTGGAAGTTCACGATCGTGCGCTCGCCGGAGTTGATCAGGCTGAGCACGAGCGATGCGTCCTTGCCGTCAGAAGACAGGGCGAGGGCGTTGCGGACCTCGACGGTACCGACCGTCGCGGCGACGCCGTCGCTCGGCTGGTACTTGATCAGAGTCGCTTGGGTAGCGAAGAAAGAGCAACCGCTCATGCCGAGCGCGAGGGCTCCCGCAAGAATGACGGATGCCGCACGACGAGCAATCACGGGGCCCTCCAGAGGAAAAAATGTGCACTGGTTCGCACCGGCATCCCGAGAGCGCGCACGTGCTGAACCTGCTGAAAGCCTAGCTTATCGAGGTGTCGTCGAGAGGCAGGATCGGGCGCCCCTGAGCCTGAAAAAGGGCCCGTGGTAAACTTGACCCCTTGCGAAAGGACACTCAGCCATGTTGTTCGAAGTCGGCGAGACGGTTGTTTACCCCCACCACGGTGCCGCAGAGATCACCGAAGTGAAGACAAGAATCATCAAGGGTGAAGAGAAGCTGTACCTCAAGCTCCGGGTCACCCAGGGCGACCTGGTGATCGAGGTTCCCGCAGAGAACGTCGATCTGGTCGGCGTCCGCGATGTCATCGGGCAAGAGGGTCTCGACCGCGTCTTCGACGTGCTGCGTGCCCCGTTCACCGAAGAGCCGACGAACTGGTCGAGGCGGTACAAGGCGAACCTCGAAAAGCTGGCGTCCGGCGACGTGATTAAGGTGTCCGAGGTCGTTCGCGACCTGTGGCGACGCGACCAGGATCGCGGGCTCTCCGCGGGAGAAAAGCGGATGCTGGCGAAGGCCCGCCAGATTCTCATCTCCGAGCTTGCCCTGGCCGAAAAGACCGACGAAGAACAGGCGTCGACCGTTCTGGATGAGGTTCTCGCCTCCTGACGGTGGCATTCTTGAACAGGCTGGCCTGTGCCCGCCCCGCAATTCCGTCGTGCTCACGCACCCGCCTGGCAAGGAATCACCATGACTGATGCAGTCGTTGCCGTCATCGTTGTCGCCGCTGGCTCCGGATCCCGCCTCGGGGCGAGCGAGCCGAAAGCCTTCGTCCCCGTCGCCGGAGTCACCATTCTCGAGCGTGCGCTGAGCGGCGTATTCGGAATGAGCGAACCCGCGCAAGTGATCGTCGTCGCCCCGGCGGCAAAGCTGGACGCTGCGAAACGATCTGCAGCGATCGTCGCGGGGGCGGCATCCGCTTATATATCGGTCGTTGCCGGTGGTGACACCCGGCAGGAGTCCGTCGCCGCAGGGCTCGCGGTGCTCGAAGAGGGCATCGAGGTTGTGCTCGTGCACGACTCGGCTCGTGCGTTCACGCCGCCGGCACAGTTCGAATCCGTGGTTGCCGCCGTGCGCGAGCGCGGGGCCGGGGTGATACCCGGGCTTCCGGTCGCCGACACGATCAAGCAGCTCGATTGGCTCGGCGAGGTCGAGCGGACGGTGGACCGCGCGCCGCTCGTCGCGGTGCAGACCCCGCAGGGATTTCCGCGCGTAGAACTCGTCGACGCGTATACCGCGGCGACCGAGTCGTACACGGATGACGCCGCGCTGTTTTCGGCGGCAGGACACACGGTCGTATCGATCGACGGTGACCCGCTCGCGTTCAAGATCACCACACCGTGGGACCTGCGCCGGGCCGAGCTTGCCGCCGAAGACGCACGGCCGGCCCCGGCGGTCGATTTCCGTACCGGGGTCGGCATGGATGTGCACGCGTTCGACGACGAATCACCGCTGTGGCTCGGCGGGCTGTACTGGCCGGACGAGCCAGGGCTCGCCGGACACAGCGACGGGGATGCCGTCTGCCACGCGGTCTGCGATGCGCTGCTGTCGGCGGCCGGGCTCGGTGACATCGGTGGGCGCTTCGGGGTATCCGAGGTTCGCTTCAAGAACGCCCACGGCGACGTGTTCCTCACCGAGACGATCTCCCTGGTGACCGGCGCCGGATTCGAGATCGGCAACGTCGCCGTCCAGGTGATTGCCGCGCATCCGAAGCTCGCAAACCGTCGCACCGAGATCGAGTCGCACCTGACGAAGATGGTGGGGGCGCCGGTGAGCGTTTCGGCGACCACCTCGGACAACCTCGGTTTCACCGGTCGCGCCGAGGGCCTGGCCGTCATCGCGACGGCGCTCCTGCGCGCCACGCGGTAGGGAGGTACCCCTCGTTGGTTGAGTAGCGCCGCGAGGAACGAGTGTCGCGTATCGAAACCATCGCCATGCTCGCCGGTGTCCTGGGCAATGGTCTCGATACGCTCGCAGAGCTCGCACTCGACCAACGAGTAACCCTGCGGGCGGAGCCCGTGGACCCGGCCGAAAAATCCCCCGAAAGACATAGCAAGAGTGGTCGCTGTAACACTGGCTAAACTTCCTAGGTGACAGTACGGCTCTACGACACCAAATCCCAGACCACCACTGACTTCGCACCCATCGTGCCCGGTCAGGTCGGCCTGTACGTTTGTGGACCTACCGTGCAGTCCTCGCCCCACATCGGGCACCTGCGTTCGGCCCTCGTGTACGACCTCTGGCGTCGCTGGCTGAACTACCGCGGCTTCACCGTGACGCTCGTTCGCAACGTCACCGACATCGACGACAAGATCCTCGTCAACGCCGCCGCATCCGACGGTAAAGAAGAGTGGTGGGCGCTCGCGTACCGCTATGAGCTCGAGTTCACGAACGCCTACAACCGCCTCGGCATCCTTCCCCCCACCTACGAACCGCGCGCCACCGCGAGCGTCACCGAGATGCAGGAGATCATCCAGCGCCTCATCGACCGCGGTCACGCGTACCCCGCGCCCGACAACTCCGGCGACGTCTACTTCGATACCGCGTCCTGGCCGTCCTACGGTGACCTCACCAACCAGAAGGCCGACGACATGGTGGCGGCGACGGATGCGGATCCGCGCGGCAAGCGTGACCCCCGCGACTTCGCGCTGTGGAAGGGTCACAAAACCGACGAGCCGGAGTCGGCGTCCTGGGTATCCCCGTGGGGCGCCGGTCGCCCGGGTTGGCACATCGAGTGCTCGGCGATGTCGTCGCGCTACCTCGGGCCGAACTTCGACATCCACGGTGGCGGACTCGACCTGCGCTTCCCGCACCACGAGAACGAACTCGCCCAGTCGACCGCGGCCGGCGACAAGTTCGCGAACTACTGGGTGCACAACGGCCTCGTGAACGTCAACGGCCAGAAGATGTCGAAGTCCCTCGGAAACTCGATCTTTGCCTCCGAGTTCCTCGACCTCGCGCGTCCAATCGTCGTTCGTTACTACCTCGGCGCTGCCCACTACCGCTCGACGATCGACTACCACGATGGTGCTCTCGTCGAGGCAGAGGCCGCCCTCGAGCGCGTCGAGGGCTTCCTCGACCGTGCGGAACGTCGCCTCAGCGGCACCCGCTTCGCCGGGTCTGCGCAGGTAGTTCCCGAAGAATTCGCCGACGCAATGGATGACGACCTCGCGGTTCCGCAGGCCATCGCCGTCCTGCACGAACGCGTGCGCGCGGGCAACGCAGCCCTCGACGCAGAAGACCTGGTGCGCGCAAGCGCCATTCATGGCGAAGTTATCGCTATGACCGAGGTGCTCGGCATCAACCCATCGGCGCCAGAATGGCGTGCGACGGGTGATGCCTCAACCGAACGGGCGCTTTCAGCGCTCGTGACAAGGCTCATCGAGGACCGGCAGAAAGCTCGCGAAGATCGTGACTTTAGCGCTGCCGACCGCATCCGTGATGAACTGGTAGCAGCGGGCATCTCTATCGAGGACACCCCGACGGGGCCACATTGGAGTATTGAGTCGTGAAAAACACAGGCGGAAGCAAGCCGAGAGCCGGAGCAGTTCGCAAAGCGAAGCGCGGTCCACAGGTAGGGTCGGGCGGCCAGGGTCGCCAGGCTCTCGAAGGAAAGAAGCCGACCCCGAAGGCGGTCGATCGCCCGTACCACCCCGCGGGAAAGCGCAAGGCTGCGGCCGAGCGCTTCGAAGCATCGGGCGGACGTCGCACCCAGAAGCCGACGGATGGCGCCCCCCAGCAGCCGAATAAGATGCGTCGCCCCAAGACGAGCGACGAGTCCGAATTCGTTACCGGTCGCAACTCGGTGCTCGAGGCGCTGCGCGCCAAGATCCCGGTGACCACCCTCTACATCGCGACGCGCATCGAGTACGACGACCGCGTCAAGGAGATCCTGCAGATCGCGACGAGTCGCGGACTCCCGATCCTCGAGGTCATGCGCCCGGAGCTCGACCGTCTCGCCGGTTTCGACTCTGTTCACCAGGGCGTCGGGCTCAAGGTTCCGCCCTACGAGTACGCACACCCGCTCGAGCTGCTCGACAAGGTCGTGGCCAGCGGCCGCGTTCCCCTGTTCGTCGCGCTCGACGGCGTCACCGACCCGCGCAACCTCGGGGCGATCATCCGCTCGGTTGCTGCGTTCGGCGGACACGGTGTCATCGTTCCGCAGCGTCGCTCGGTCGGACTCACGGCATCCGCGTGGAAGACCTCCGCCGGAGCCGCAGCCCGCACCCCCGTCGCGATGGCGTCGAACCTCAACGCCACGATCAAGTCCTTCAAGGAGAAAGGCGTCTTCGTGCTCGGCCTTGACGGAGCCGGCGAAACGTCGCTTCCGGACCTCGCCCTCGCGAAGGAACCCGTTCTGCTCGTCGTCGGCAGCGAGGGCAAGGGCCTGTCCCGCCTCGTGACCGAGAACTGCGACGCCGTGGTGTCGATTCCGATCAACGCGGCGACCGAATCGCTCAACGCCGGTATCGCCGCGAGCGTCACGCTCTACGAAATCTCGAAGCTGCGCGCCGCAGCCAAGAAGAAGAAGTAGCCACCCGTACCGACAAACGCAGTACTGCAAAACTCAGGCCCCGAACCCTTCTCAACCCTCCACAGAGGATGAGACGGGCGCGGGGCCTGAGTTTTGCAACCAGCAGAAGCCGGAAGAGTTAGACGTTCTTGCGCCAGTCCTCTTCTTCCTCTTCGAGGATGATGGCGTTCGGAAGCGTGATCGCGCCGGTCGGCGGGTCGATCATGGTTGCCTCGTCGCGGCGGTGACGCAGCACCTTATCGATGTAGCTCGAGACCGCTTCGGCGAGCGGGATGTCGCGGCCCTCGTTCTGCGAGGAGTACCAGCGGTGGTCGAGCAGCTGGTGGAAGATCTCTGCGGGCTCGAGCTTTCCCTTGAGGTCCTTCGGGATAGCGCGAATGACCGGCTCGAACACGCGCGCTGTCCACTCGTGGGCGATCTCTTCTTCGTCGCTGTTCTTCTTGCCGTAGGTCGCGATGTACGAGTCGAGGTCGTTGAGCAGCCTGCGGGCCTGGTTCTCCTGCGCGTCGAGTCCGGTCAGGCGAAGCAGGCGACGCGAGTGGTGCCCGGCGTCGACGACCTTCGGCTGGATCCGCACCTGGGTTCCGGTCTCGTCGCGCTTGATCGCGAGTTCTTCGATGTCGAAGCCGAGGTCGTTGAGTCGCTCGACGCGCTTGTTGATGCGCCAGCGCTCTGACTCGTCGAAGACTTCGGATCCGGTGAGCTCGGTCCACAGCATCCGGTACTGGGCGACGATGCCGTTGCTGATGGCGACCGGGTCGACCTCTTCGGCGATGCGACCGCCGGCCTGCAGGTCGAGCAATTCGCCGGCGATGTTGATGCGCGCGATTTCGAGGTCGTTCTCGCGCTGTCCGTTCGACAGCCCGCCGTCGTAGAGCTGGCCGGTCTCGGCGTCGACGAGGTAGGCAGCGAACGCACCGGCGTCACGACGGAAGAGCGTGTTCGACAGCGAGACATCTCCCCAGAAGAATCCGGCGATGTGCAGGCGAACCAGCAGTACGGCGAGGGCGTCGACGAGGCGGGTTGCCGTGTCGGGCCTGAGCGACTGCGAGTAGAGCGCGCGGTAGGGGAGTGAGAACTTGAGGTGGCGTGTGACGAGCACCGGCTGCAGGAATTCGCCGTCATCCGCCGACCGGTTGGTGATGACCGCGACCGGGTCGACGCAGGGGATGTCGAGGCGCTGCAGCAGGCGCAGCATGTCGTATTCCTTGCGCGCGAGTTCGTCGGACGTCTCTTTGATGGCCACGACGTAGCCGCTCAGGTGCACAAAGCGCACGAGGTGTCGCGAGATGCCCTTGGGCAGTGCGGCGATGGTCTCGTCCGGCCAGATCTCGAGCGGAAGATTCCACGGCAGATCCAGCAGTGCGGGGTCGACCGTCGCGGCCGTGATGTTGAGTGAGCCAACCATGATGCAACGAGCCTAACTGTCTAAAAATCGGCGAAACGTAATCGAGCCCCGCGGCATCCGATGAGCGGATGCCGCGGGGCTCGATTGACAGGAGAACTACGCGGCGATGACGGCCTTCTTGCTCAAGCGAAGACCGGACTCGGCGTCGAACACGTGGATGTGGTTGGGCTCGGGCGTGATGAACACCTTTGCGCCGGCATCCGGGTGCGAGCGACCGTCGACACGGGCAACGACGTCAACGCGGTTTCCGTTGATCTCGGTGTGGCCGTAGAGGTAACCGTCGGCACCGAGCTCTTCGACGAGGTCGACGTCGACCGCGAGGCCTTCGCCTGTGGTCGAGACGATGAGGTCTTCCGGACGCACGCCGATCGTGGCGCTCTTCGACGAAGTTCCGCCGAGGGTGTCGCGGTCGACCTTGGCGACGGCGGTGCCAAACTTGAGTCCGCCGTCAACGAGGTCGACGTCGAACAGGTTCATCGCCGGGCTGCCGATGAAGCCGGCAACGAAGACGTTCTGGGGCTGTTCGTACAGGTCGCGGGGCGTTCCGACCTGCTGCAGTACGCCGTCCTTGAGAACCGCGATGCGGTCACCCATGGTGAGTGCTTCGGTCTGGTCGTGGGTGACGTAGACGGTCGTGACACCGAGGCGACGCTGCAGCGACGCGATCTGGGTACGGGTCTGCACGCGCAGCTTGGCGTCGAGGTTCGACAGCGGCTCATCCATGAGGAACACCTGGGGCTGGCGAACGATGGCGCGACCCATGGCAACGCGCTGGCGCTGTCCACCGGAGAGTGCCTTCGGCTTGCGACCGAGGTACGGCTCGAGGTCGAGCAGCTTGGCGGCTTCGAGAACGCGGGTTGCACGCTCATCCTTGTTGACGCCGGCGATCTTGAGCGCGAAGCCCATGTTTTCGGCGACCGTCATGTGCGGGTAGAGGGCGTAGTTCTGGAAGACCATCGCTATGTCGCGATCCTTCGGCGGAACGTCGGTGACGTTGCGGTCGCCGATGAGGATGCTGCCCTCGTTGACCTCTTCGAGGCCCGCGAGCATGCGGAGTGAGGTGGACTTTCCACAACCGGAGGGGCCAACGAGAACGAGAAACTCGCCGTCGGCGACCTGGAGGTCGAGTGCGTCAACCGCGGGGCGGGTTGAACCCGGGTAGAGACGGGTTGCCTTGTCAAAAGTGACTGATGCCATGACTATTAATGCTCCTTCACCGGCAGGTACGTGCCGGACGATCCGTAGTGAATGGACGATGGCCGTGGCCATCACCTTTTATTATGTCACTTAGGCTGACAGGGCGGTCGTTTGGGCGATTCCCAGACACGACTCCTAGTATCGGTTTGGCATTTGCCCATTTTGCATGCCACAAATCCTTTGGTGAGGTTCGATGACGTACGACAGTTCCGGTGGCACGGGTCCCGGCAACGAACGGCGAGAGCTCGCGCGTGAAAAGTCGAAGTCGCTTCGAGCACAGCACAAGAAAAAAGAGCGCCGTAACCGCCTATTCCTGCAGGGCGGCATCCTCGTCCTGCTGATCGCCATCATCGCGATTGTCACCCTGTCGATCGTCAACACCATTCGTCCGGCCGGCCCGGGCCCGCTCAACATGGCGAGCGACGGCATCCAGATCGGTGCCGACTTCGTCGCTACCCCGACCGCCGGAATCGCCCCAGGCTTCGAGCCGACCCCGAACGTTCGCGACGAAGACTCCGAGGTCATCGCCATTCAGGTCTACCTCGACTACCTCTCGGTGGTTTCGGGCGAATTCCAGCTCAACAACAACGACCAGATCGAAACCTGGCTGACCACCGGCGCAGCGACGATCGAGTACCACCCGATCGCGCTGCTCAACAGCCACTCGCAGGGCAGCCAGTATTCGACCCGGGCCGCGAACGCCGCCGGCTGTGTCGCCAACTTCTCGTCGGGAACGTTCTACGACTACAACGTCGCGCTCTTCACCGACCAGCCGGAGGAGTCGAGCACCGGCCTCACCAACGAAGAGCTCTACGAGCGGGCAACGGCCGTCGGCGTGGAGAACGCGAGCGACATCCAGAGCTGCATCAACGAGACGACCTTCAAGTCCTGGGTCAAGGACGCCACCGATCGTGCGCTGTCCGAACCGATTCCGAATTCGGATGTCGACGCCGTCACCGCGACCCCGACCATCATCGTCAACGGGCAGAAGTACCCCGGCGATCCGAGCGACGACGCAGCGTTCGCGGCGTTCTTCCTCACCGCGGCCGGCCAGCAGTTCAATGACACGGAGTCGGCGACGCCGAGCCCGACCCCCACCCCGGCCAACTAGCGCGACCCGAACACCCTCGCGATTAGCGAGACCGCCCGACGCGTAAACTGGGACGCTCAGGCAGCCTCATCCTGCACCCATTTTCATCGGTTCTCTCCGCAGAACCCCGCAGGAGAACGACATGACCAGCGCGCCAGCCTCTTCCCGCCGAGCTTTCTTTGATTCGCCGAGCGTGCTGTCGACCCTCCGGTCGCCTCGACTGCTCAGTCGCGAAGTGCTTGCCGGGATCATCACCACCCTCGCGCTGATTCCCGAGGTCATTTCGTTCTCGGTGATCGCCGGGGTGGATCCGAAGGTGAGCCTCGTCGCATCCATTGTTCTCGCGCTCACGATGTCGGTACTCGGCGGGCGCCCGGCGATGGTGACGGCTGCGGCCGGCACCGTCGCACTCGTCATCGGGCCGATGGTGCGCGAACACGGCGTCGAATACGTGCTTCCGGCGGTCATTCTCGCCGGCATCGTGCAGATCATCTTTGGCAAGAGCGGGCTCGCGCGGCTGATGCGGTTCATTCCGCGGTCGGTCATGATCGGGTTCGTCAACGCGCTCGGCATCCTGATCTTCGTCGCCCAGGTGCCGCACCTGATCGGCCAGTCCTGGATCGTCTATCCGTTGTTCGCCCTCACGGTCGCCATCATTCTCGTGCTGCCGCGCCTGACGAAGGCGGTGCCGGCTCCGCTCGTTGCCATCATCGTCGTGACGGCGATCGTGATGATCGCGCACCTCGTTGTTCCGAACGTCGGCGACGAGGGGCAGATGAGCGCCGGGCTGCCGGGCATCACCCCGTTCCTCGTGCCGCTGAACCTCGAAACCCTGCAGATCGTCTGGCCGACCGCGCTCAGCGTCGCGTTCGTCGGGCTCATGGAGACGCTGCTGACGGCCAAGCTCGTCGACGACATCACCGACACCCGCTCGCACAAGGGCCGTGAGTCGTGGGCGCTCGGCGTCGCGAACATCCTCGCCGGGTTCTACGGCGGAATCGCCGGCTGCGCAATGATCGGGCAGACCATCGTCAACGTGAAGATCGGCCGGGCGCGCACCCGGATCTCGACCTTTGTCGCCGGGCTGGTCCTGCTGCTGCTCGTCACCGTGCTGAGCGACGTCATGGCGCAGATTCCGATGTTCGCGCTGGCCGCGGTGATGATGATCGTCGCGATCACCACCGTCGACTGGCACAGCATCCGTCCGTCCACGCTGAAGCGGATGCCGTTGCCGGAGACCCTGGTGATGGTCGTCACGGTCGCGGTCGTTGTGGCAACCGGCAACCTCGCCATCGGCGTCGTGGTCGGTGTGCTGCTGGCGATGGTGCTGTTCGCTCGCCGCGTTGCCCACGTCATCAGCGCCGAACGCACCGTTGCGGCGGATGGTGAATCGGTGACGTACGTGGTGCGGGGTCCGCTGTTCTTCGGAAGCAGCAACGACCTCGTCGAGCGCTTCTCGTACCTCACCGACCCGTCGCTCGTCGTCATCGACCTCACCCAGGCGCAGATCTGGGATGCGTCGACCGTTGCCGCGCTCGACTCGATCCAGGCCCGCTATCGCCGGGCCGGTGCGACGGTGTCGATCGTCGGTCTCGACGAACGCAGCACGACCTTCCACGGCCGATTGTCGGGTCGGCTCGGCGAGTAGGTAGTTTCGTAGCTATGACCCTTCCCTCGGTTGACACCACCGTCACCTACCCGTCCGGCGCGCTCACCTCGACCGGCGTTGTGCTGCACCGCGAGGCGCTCGGCGATGGCCGGCTCGTCGTTGTGCTCGACGAGACCGCCTGCCACCCCGTCGACGCGGCCTGGCCCGACCAGGGTGCCGACCGCGGATCGCTGGCGATCGGCGACCGCGGGTTCGACATCGTCGATTGCGTCGTCGGTGCGACCGATGGCTCGCAGCTCTTTCTCGGCGGGGACATCCCGGTGCGCAAGGGCACCGAGGGCTGGGCGTTCGTCGTCGCGCACTCGATCGTCGCGTCCGAGGACGACGTCGCCGAGGGCTCTGCCGCAACCGTGGCGATCGACGCTGCCTATCGGGCGGCCCTGTCGGTCGGGCACACCGCCTGCCACCTCGCCTCACTCGCCCTCAACGCATCGCTCGCCGGTGCGTGGACGAAGGAGGTCACGCCCGACGCCTACGGCAACCCCAACTTCGACGCGCTCGCGATCGAGACCTCGACGATTCTCGAGAACGGATCGCTCGACGTCTACCGGCTCGGCAAGTCGCTGCGCAAGAAAGGCTTCACTCCTGCCGCGCTGACCGATGACCCGGATGCTGTGTCGGCCGCCGTCACCGCGCTGCTTTCGGGCTGGGCTGGCACCGATGCCAGCGCGACGGTCCGTGCGGAGGGCCCGCTGTTGACCGACCGGCGCTACTGGGAAACCGAACTCGACGGAATTGCGATCAGCATTCCCTGCGGCGGTACCCACTCGAGTTCCCTCGGGGCTGTTTCCGGCATCCGCTCAACCCTGTCAGCGGAAGACGCCGGCTCGGCCATCGAGGTGCGGATGTCGACGGTAGTGCCCGCCTAACTGCGGTACCCCCTCACCGCCATCTGCACCGCCCTCTTCACCGCCCTCGTCATCTTCCCGCCCTCGCCTCCTTCCAAACCGCCCTCGCCATCTTCCAAAATTCAGGAACTGCGGGGCCACTCGCGGCGTGTCCCGGCGCGGCTCGCCGCCAGGCCCGCCGATATTCCTGCATTTTGGAAGGAGGAAGAGCGGATGGCGGAGGGCGGATGGCGGAACGGGGATCGGAGGAGGTGCCGGGGTGCGGGGGTGCGTAGGGGCTAGAAGCGGGTGAGACCGTTGCCGAGCACGAAGGTTCCGACCACGAGCGCGACGATCACCGAGACGGTGCTGCTGTTGCGGATGACCCAGGCCTCCGCGGCGCGCAACGGGCGGCGCATGGCGTTCGGCCTCACCAGCCAGAGCACAATCGGGACGATGACCGAGCTTCCAGCGAGCACAACGTAGATGACGAGCGCGATCGTGTGTTGGGCGAATCCGATCGAGCTCGACCCGATCACGAGGCCGGCCGCCGCCGCGAGCAGCAGTGCCTTCGGCCGAACGTTGAAGGCGAGCGCGAGACCGAGCGCGGGGACCGGCCTGATCGTCTCGACGAGTCGAAGCCAGCGCGGCTGGGCACCGGCATCCGCAGCTGAGGCGACATCCACACCGGTGTCCCCAGCTGAAGCGACAGGGGCATCCGCGTCGGCATCCGCTGGCTCGTCGCCGGCACTCGCCGAGCGCAGCCGCGTGCTGCGGCGAGCGACGCGACGCCCACGACGACGAGCCCGGCGCCGACGATCACCTCGACCCAGGCGAGCAGCGGGGTGGCGTCGAGCGGGCGGTCATCCGGTGCGGCCCTGGCGCCGAGGCTGAACGCGACGGTGACCGCGAACAGTCCGGCGATCCAGCCGATGAGAAACAGCAGCGCCGAGCCGGACGCCTTCGGTGAAAGCAGGATGGTGATGGTCGCGGTGATCGGAACGCTGCTCAGCGCGACCGCGAGAGCGATCGGGAGGAGCTGGCCGATGACCGCGAGCACGTCACATCCTCACTGCAGCACCGAGGTGAGCCTGGCCAGGCCGTCCAGGAACGTCGCTCGCCGTGGTTCGCGCGCCCATTCTTCCGCCGTCAGCTCGCGCCCGATCGCGCGGTAGCCGGCCTCGACCGCTCGCATCTCGGTGACGAAGTCGCGTCCGTGTACGAGCAGCGACACTTCGAGGTCGAGGCTGAACGAGCGGATGTCCATATTGCTCGACCCGATCACTGCCACGTTGTCGTCGACCGAGATGTGCTTCGCGTGCAGGATGTACGGGGCCGGGTACAGCCAGATTCTCACGCCGGCAGCGAGAAGCTCGCCGTAGTACGACCGCTGTGCATGGAAGACCGGACCCTGGTCGCCGATCTCCGACACGAAGAGCTGCACTTCGAGTCCGCGCTGCACACACGAGGTGATCGCGTAGAGCATCGCCTCGTCGGGCACGAAGTACGGGCTCGTGATGATGACGCGTTCCCGCGCCGAGTAGAGCAGGGAGAGAAAGAGCCGAAGGTTATTCTCCTGGTCGAACCCCGGTCCGCTCGGCACGACCTGGCAATCGAGGGCGACGCCCGCGGGAAGTGCCTCCGCGGCATCGAGCTGCCGTTCGAGAACCGGCAGTTCGACGTTCTCGCTGCTGAGTACTTCGTCGGTCTCGGAGTACCAGTCACCGAGAAAGACTGCGTTGATCGACGCAACTGCCGGGCCGCTGACCCTCGTCATGAGCTCCTGCCACTGGAGTCCGCGCTTGAGGTTCTTCTTGAGGTTGTAGCTGCGGTCGATGAGGTTCTGCGATCCGACGTAGCCGACATCGCCATCGACAACGACGATCTTGCGGTGGTTGCGCAGGTCGGGACGCTGGCACTTGCCCTTGAGCGGCTGCACCGGCAGCATGAATTCCCACCTGACCCCGATGCGATCGAGTTCGGCGAAGGTCGCGCGGTGACCGGCGGCGCGGATGGAGGCAATGTGGTCGAGCAGCACGCGCACGGTGACTCCGCGCTTGACCGCGTTTTCGAGCGACGCGAAGAAGCCCGCCGTCGTCTCGTCGAAGGCGACGATGTAGAACTGCACGTGGACATATCGCCTGGCCCGATCGATGTCCGCGGCCATTGCCGCGATCGATCTCTCGTAGTCGCCGATCAGGTGCGCGGTGTTGCCCGGGACCATCGGCAGCGAACCGATCGACGTCGCGAGTTCGACGACCGGGGCGAACCAGGCCGGCCAGCCGTCCTGCCGCGGGGCATCGAGTTGAGCTACGGCGTCGTCGATCATCGTGTTGATCTGGCGCTGCTTGATGCGACGGGATTTCGGCAGCTTCGTGCTGCCGATCAGCAGGAACAGCAGGATGCCGACGTACGGAATCAGGAAGATCGCCAGCAGCCAGGCCATGGCCGAGCTCGGCTTGCGGTTGCGGGGGATGAGCACGAGAGCCGCGATGCGCACCACGAGATCGACCGCGAGGGCGACCGCGGTGATAACAAGTGTGAGCGTTGCGGGGTCCATTTCACCGTTTCGGTTATGCGTCTGGGCAGTGCGGGAAGTCGTGCGGATAGTCGTTTCAACGAATACCACACCGGAGTTGCCGACGAAAAAGCACGCGGCGGGTGAGGTGCGGCCGGTCGTACGATTCTGGCGAAAACCATAGGCTCCACGCAGCCCGGCGCAAGCTGCGATTGGTCGAATTGAATCCAGTCGGCAACAGCAAAGGACCCCATGATCGTGAAGAAGACGCTCGTACGCACGGAATCGATTGTGGCCTCGGCCGCGCTGGTTGCAGGCCTCGCGGGCTGTGCGACGGTGGCGGGGCCAGCCACCTCGGAATCGTCCGTGTCCGGCAGCGGCGCTGGGGCGACATCCGCTGCGCTGTGGGATTCGAGCGAGCTGCACACGATCGCGCTCGATGTCGACGACGCGTACTTTGACGCGATCATCGCCGCCTACCTCGCGGACGGGTCGAAAAAATGGATGTCGGCGACCGTCACGATCGACGGCGAGGTTTTTGAGAACATCGGCATCAAGCTCAAGGGAAACTCGACGCTCAAGTCCGTCGCGACCGACAGCGATCCGGCGACGCTTCCGTGGCTGATCCGGCTGGACGAGTACGTCGACGGGCAGAACCTCGACGGCGAGACCGAGCTGGTGGTGCGCGGCAATACATCTAAGACGTCGCTCAACGAGGCCGTCTCGCTCGAGATGCTCGCGCTGAGCGGGCTCGCGAACGAGGAGGCGGTGTCGTCGCGGTTCTCGGTGAATGGCGGCGACGAGCAGCTGCGGCTCGTCATCCAGAACCCCGATGACGAGTGGGTGGCGCAGGAATTCAGCGACGGTGACCTGCTGTACAAGGCCGAGAGCACCGGCGACTACAGCTATCGCGGCGACGATGCGGCGGCGTACGAGAACGTCTTCGACCAGGAGGCCGGCGACGCCAACCTCGAGCCGCTGACTGCCTTTCTGAAATTCATCAACGAATCGGATGACGCGACCTTCGCCGCCGACCTGTCGAAGTGGCTGGACGTCGACTCGTTCGCCACCTACCTGGCGTTCCAGGAGCTCGTCGACAACTACGACGACATCTCGGGCCCGGGTAATAACTCGTACCTGGCCTACAGCGAAGACACCGGGCTGATGACGGTGGTGTCGTGGGATCTCAACCTGACCTTCGGTGCGCGGAACTTCGGTGGTGGTGGTGGTGGCGGTGGTGGTGGTGCGGGTGAAGGCGGCGCGGCACCGGACGGTGGCGGCGCACGACAGCCGGCCGGGAATGCTGGCGGGAACGGTGGTGGACAGGCTGGCGGCCGCACCGCGGCCAACAGCTCGAACATTCTGGCCGACCGGTTTATGGCCAACACCGAGTTCGCAGCGCAGTACTCCGCCGCGCTCACCGATCTCACCGCGACGCTCTTCACGAGCGGCGAGGCGGCGTCGATTCTCGACGACTGGACCGCACTGCTGACGTTGGACGCAAGCGACCTGGTCGACGCGGACACCATCGCCGAGGAATCCGCCGCTCTCGAGGCAAAAATCGCCGCCGTCGACGAGTGAGCGGCAGGTCGAGCGGCGAGGTCGAGCGGCGCCTCGAGCGGCGCCCGGCAGCATCCGCTTTCCCACAGGGCAGCGGGCCCATCTTCCACAACGCAGGAAGTCCGCAGAGCATCGCGGCGTGTTGCAGCGCGACTCACCGGGGCCCGCTTCGGGATTCCTGAATTTTGGAAGGGTGCGGGGGTGGATGCCAGTAACCGGTCAGCGGGACTGGCTACGCTTGAATCCGGGGCGTCCGCAACGCAGGACCGCCCGCGTTTCGAAGGAGTGCATTACATGTCAGTTCCCACCATCACGCTGAACTCTGGTCACGAGATTCCCCAGCTCGGTTTCGGAGTCTTCAAGGTCGATCCGGAACAGACGGAGCGGATCGTGACCGACGCCCTCGAGGCCGGTTACCGCCACATCGACACCGCCGCGATCTACGGCAACGAGGCCGGCGTGGGTGCGGCGATCGAGAAATCGGGAATCCCGCGCGACGAGCTGTTCATCACGACCAAGCTGTGGAACTCCGACCAGGGCACCCAGTCGGCGTTCGACGCCATCGACCTGAGCCTCGAGAAGCTCGGTCTCGAGTACGTCGACCTCTACCTCATCCACTGGCCGACCGCGCAACGCGACCTGTACCTTGAGAGCTGGCTCGCCCTCGAGCAGATCGCCGCCGACGGCAAGTCCCGCTCGATCGGTGTCTCGAACTTCCAGGTGCCGCACCTCGAGAAAGTTCTCGCAGGCGGCAGCGTCGTTCCCGCGGTCAACCAGATCGAACTGCACCCCGCCTTCCAGCAGCGTCCGATCCGCGAGTTCGCGGCCGGCCACGGCATCCACATCGAAGCGTGGGGACCCCTCGGCCAGGGCAAGTACGACCTGTTCGGCGAGACCGCGCTGACCGCTGCAGCCGAGGCGCACGGCAAGTCACCGGCCCAGGTTGCCATCCGCTGGCACCTGCAGAACGGCATCATTGTCTTCCCCAAGTCCAACAGCGCAGAGCGCATCGCCCAGAACTTCGATGTCTTCGACTTCGAGCTGTCGGCCGACGAGCTCGCCGCGATCGATGCACTGGATGCCGGAAAGCGCGTCGGCGCCAACCCCGACGAGGTCAACTAGTTATCAGCGAGCGCACCGACAGTGCTGCCGTTCGTTATCAGCGCGCCCTCGCAAACGGGCGCGCTGATAACGAACCCCCGCGCGGTCGCGCAGCGTACCTAGGGACTAGCCCCGAGTGCTGCGCAGCGTCGCCCTCGCGGCCGGATGCCGAGTAGCGTCGCCGGGATGACTTCTACTTCCGACCACAGCCGGAATCCGGTGTCTCATCGTTGACGAAACGTGGGATGCGGGCCCACTCTCCGGTATTTTCGAGGAACGGCATCCGCTCTCGGTATCCGTCGTCATTCCGGTGAAGGATGACGCGGAGAACCTTCGCCGCTGCCTCACCGCCCTCTCCACGCAAACGGTCGCCCCGTTCGAGGTCGTCGTTGTCGACAACGGCAGCGCCGACGACAGTGCGGATGTCGCCCGCGAGTTCGGTGCACGAGTCGTTGAGCACGTCGGCGGCGGAATCCCGGCCGCGAGCGCCGCCGGTTACGATGCCGCGACCGGCGAACTCATCGCGCGGCTCGACGCGGACTGCCTGCCGCCGGCGAATTGGGTGCAGGTGATCGACGAGTACTTCGGCGACCACGTCGGCGCATCGGCGGTCACCGGGGGAGCGCATTTCACCGACGGGCCGGTTCGACTGCGCCGCGTGGGTGCCGCGCTGTATCTCGGAGCCTATTTCGTCGTGCTCGCGCCGGCGCTCGGACATCCGCCGATCTTTGGCTCGAATTGCGCGCTGCGCCGCTCGGTCTGGCAGGAGGTCAGTCCGCTCGTGCACCGCACCGATGAACTCGTTCACGATGACCTCGACCTTGCCTTTCACATCGGTCCGCTTCGCCGGATCGGGTACTCGCGAGAGCTGCGGATGGGGATCTCGTCACGCCCGTTCGCGGACTGGGCAGCGTTCGCGCTGAGGGTGCGCCGCGGCTGGCATTCGGTCGTCGTGCACTGGCCGGTCGACCTGCCGTGGCGTCGCTGGCAGCGGCGGTTAGCCGGCTGATTTCGGGCCCCCGAACGGGGGGTTATACGCGATCGGGTCGATATCGTCAACGAGCTCCCACCCCGCAGTCAGAAACATTGCCACCGCGCGAAAGCGCGTGTCACAATCGCCCGACGACTGAAGATTGGGCGTCATCCATGAAGAAGTTCCTCACTGCTGCGGTCATCGTGGCACTGTCCGCTACATCGCTGGCGGCGGCATCCGCGTCAAGCGCTGTCGAAACGACCACGAGCAAACCCGGTCAAAAAACCGAGTACACCGTGCTGTACTCGGCCGGGGTGTCCGCGGCGAAGGCCCACGCGGCCATCAGGGCAGCTGGCGGCAAGGTTGTCAGCGAGAACACGGATGTGGGGGTCGCGACGGTCACCACCACCAACGTCGATTTCACCGCCGACGCAACCGCGCAGTCCGCCATCCAGGGCACTGCGACCAACCGCGTGATCGGTGACGTTCCGGAGAGCCGCAAGGCGAGCGGTGATGCCGTCAAGGAAGACACCGTGGAGAAGGCGGGCCGCGACTCGAAGTCGACGAAGAAGCCAGGCAAGGGCAAGCACGGCGCGAAGGAAGAGCCACTCGCCTACCTGCAGTGGGATATGAAGCAGATCGATGCGACGGCCAAGGGAAGCTACAAGACGGAGCCCGGCAAGAAGGACGTGCTCGTCGGCATCCTCGACACCGGGGTCGACGGGACGCACCCGGACATCGCGCCGAACTTCAGCACCAAGCTGAGTCGCAACTTCACCGTGGACATCCCGGTCGACGCCAACGGCGATTCGATCGACGGCCCCTGTGAAGAGGAACCGGACCAGTCGTGTAACGACGCGGCGAACGTCGACGAAGACGGACACGGAACGCACGTCGCCTCGACGATCGCCTCGCCGATCAACGGGATCGGCATCGCCGGTGTCGCGCCGAACGTCACGATCGTGAACCTTCGCGCCGGCCAGGACTCGGGATACTTCTTCCTCAAGCCCTCGGTTGACGCACTGACCTACGCCGGACGCAACGGCATCGACGTGATCAACATGAGCTACTACGTCGACCCGTGGCTGTTCAACTGCACCGACAACCCGGCTGACTCGCCGGAAGACCAGCAGGAGCAGAAGACGATCATCGCGGCCATGCAGCGCGCGCTGAACTTCGCCCGCAACCACGGTGTGACCCTCGTCTCGGCAGCGGGTAACGGAGCGACCGACTACACGAAGCCGCTCACCGACTCGTCGAGCCCCGACTTCGCGGACGTGCCAGGCGAGGTTGCGTACACGCGTGACCTGCTCGACCCGGCCAGCTGCGTGTCGATGCCGTCCGAGGGTAAGGGCGTGATCGCCGTCTCGAGTACTGGCCCGAGCGAGCGCAAGGCGTACTACTCCGATTACGGCAACGGGTACATCGATGTCGCAGCTCCCGGCGGCGACGCGTACGACACCCCGACCGGTGACCTGAGCTACCCCGCGCAGATCTTGGCGGCGTACCCGAAGGCACTCGCGATCGCCAACGAGGAGATCGACGAGAACGGTGACCCGACGGTCCCGTACATCGTGAAGAGCTGCACGAAGTCCGGAAAGGTGTGCGCGTACTACCAGTACATCCAGGGCACCTCGATGGCTTCGCCGCACGCGGCCGGAGTCGCAGCGCTCATCGTCAGCCACTACGGAAAGCGCGACCGCTGGAACGGCGGACGCACGCTGTCACCCGCGACGGTGGAATCGGTTCTGAAGGGAACGGCCGTCAAGAAGGCCTGCCCGTCACCGGCCGAATTCACCTACACGCGTCGGGTTCCGCAGGCCGATGGTTCGATCATCGTTCGCACGTCGACCGCGACCTGCGAGGGAACTAAGGCGAGCAACGGTTTCTACGGAAAGGGAATCATCAATGCCAAGGCCGCGGTGAGCAGCCGCCGGCACTAGCCGACAAGAACATAACTCAGGCAGGATGCGCTTCGCTCACCTCCGATCCGCGGAATTCCGCGGGTCACGAGGTGGCGGATGCGGATCCTGCCTGAGTTGCGTTCGGTACTGGATCGGAGCGGTGCTGGTGCCGGCAGCGCGCTGAACCGGATCTTCCAGCGTCTACAGAAACCGTTACCTGCGAGCAAGCGTGGGGATGGTCTCGACAACCCAACCAGGGCCCTCTCTGCCTGTACTCTGTCCAGACTGGAATCCCGCGCGATCTGATCGACTCGTCGCACCATTCCGAGGGTGATCGACGACGATGACGGAGACCGGAACGTGGCACGGGGACAGGGTGGCGGCACCGGCGCTGCCCACGCCTCCTCCAACCGCCGTCCCCGCGGGCGCTGGCAATCGTCCTGGCTGATCGGCACGACAGTGCGCCGCACGCGAGCGCAGTGGCGACTTCTCGCCGCAGTGCTCGGCGTCGCCGTGCTTTCTGGATCGCTCGTCACCTCCCTCGGCCTTTTGGTTACTGCGACCGAGCAGGGCGGAGTTCGTGGTGCGCTCAATGCGATTCCGCCGGACGCTCGAACAATGGGGATCCGCGTCCTGCAGCCGAGCCCGACCATCGACGCTGCGCTGGAGTCCCTCGATGGTGCCGTCGCTACCGTGCTCGGGGACGGCGCCAGCGCGACCTCTACGAGCAACGCGTCGACCGGTCTCGAAAGCGTTCCCGGCCGGGGCGAACTTCCCACGCTGACCTGGTTCGGTGAACGCGACGGAATCACCGACAACGCAACGCTGGTCGATGGCAGCTGGCCGGAGGTCGCCGCGACCGGGATCTCTGTTGCCCTGCCTTCGGCCGCAGCATCGTCGCTTGGGCTCACCACGGGAAGTACTTTCGTCGTCGATACGGCCGCGGAGGACTTCACCGTGACCATCTCGGGTATCTACGACGTAGACGATCCGACCGCCGCCTACTGGGACCGCGACTTTCTGCACGGCCGCGGCAACGATACGAACTTCGCCAACCCCGGCGTGGGCTTCTACCAGCAGACGCACGCCTTCGGCCCCCTCGTCTCCGCGCCGGGGGGACTGGATGCCGCCGGTATTCCGGTGGCTTACGTGGATGTCGACTACCTGCCGGAATTCGGGGGAGTCACCGTTGCCGAACTCCAGCCGCTTCTCGACCGTTTGGATTCCGCGGATCTCGACATCCCGAGCGACGCCGGCCGCGTCGGAACATCGATCTTCTACGACTCTGACGTCGCAAAATCGGCGTCGACCGTGGCGGCAAGTTTGATCGTGACCCGGTCGACGGTGGTGGTCGTCAGCCTCCTGATGCTCGTGCTCGCCGTTGCGGCCATGGCCCAAACCGCTCGGCTCTTCACCGACGCGCGAAGCGGTGAACGGGCGCTCATGCGGTCACGCGGGGCATCCGCTCGTCACGTTCTCGCCCTGGCCGCGGTCGAGGCCAGCGGGCTCGCACTCGCAACGGCAGCGCTGAGCCCGCCGCTTGCGGCGCTCGTCTACCGGGCGATCGCCGCCCAGCCGCCCATGGTCGCTGCCGGCATGCCGCTCGACGTGGGAATTCCCCCGATCGCCTGGCTCACTGCCGGCGCAGTCGCGGTTGTGCTCGCGCTCGTGCTCATTGCGCCGCTGCTTTCTCCAGCGCGCTCGTTCGTCGAGGGCGAGCAGGCCAAGGGGCGCCAGCGCGCGGCATCGGGCATTGCCCGATCCGGCGTGGATGTCGCACTGGTTGCGCTCGCCGCGCTCGCCTTCTGGCAGCTGCAGTCGTATCGCACTCCCGTGGGCACGGGCGCTTCGCTGTCGGTCGACCCGGTGCTCGCTGCCGGGCCGGCCCTCGTGCTGCTCGCCGCTGCGCTCGTCAGCGCGCGACTCATCCCGGCCGTCTCGAGACTCGTGGATCGGGTCGGTTCCGGCTCTCGCGGAATCGGTGTTTCGCTCGCGGCGTGGGAGGTCGGCCGGCGCTCGCAGCGGGCGACCGCCGCCGTACTGCTGCTCAGCCTCACGCTGGCGGTCGGCACTTTCGGCCTCGCATTCCTCGAAACCTGGAAGCAATCGCAGGTCGACCAGGCGTCGGTGGCGCTCGGACCGCCCGCCCGCGTCCCGGCGGATGCCGGACTTGTCGCCGGCCAGGCGCACTCGCTGCGGGAGGGCGCAATCGGCCAGCCGGAGCCGGTCATGCGTCGAACCGGGGTCGTCGGAAGCGCATCGTCCGGGCTCGGAGAAGACAGCGGTGCGGCCGGCGAGACCCAGCAGATCCTCGCGTTGACTCGCGGCGCTCGGCAGCTGCTCGATCGCGCACGCACCGGAGAAACGGGCGGCTCGACCATCGCCGACGCCTTCCCGGGTGAGCCGGAACCCGCATCAGGTTTCACCCTTCCGGAGGGTGCGGTCGGTATTTCCGCTACGGTCGCGGTCGACGAAGCCGGGGAGCTCGGCGGAGTCACTCTCGCGGTCAGTGCCGTGCTCGAAGATGCCACCGGACTTATCACTCCGGTTTCGCTCGGCGAGTTCGTGATCGACGGTGCCGCGCACCCGTTGCGTGCTGCCCTGCCGATCGATGAGGGAGCGGTGCCGGCCGAGCCGCTGCGAGTGATCGGCTTCCAATACGCATTCTCGGGCGGTGAATCCGCCGGTGATGAGGATCGAGATGCGCTCGCCGACATCGTCGTCACCGCTCTTGCGGGGCTCCAGCCGCAGGACGGCGAGTCTCTCGACGAGCTGGTTGCCGAACCCGTCGCCGACGGCACAGCGACCTGGTTCGGCATCGACCCCACCGATACGCGCAACCCTCCGGCGGAGATCGATGTCTCCACCGACTCGCCGGTGCGAATGAGCGTTGTCGTTCCGGCATCCGTTCACCAGCTGCGGGCGACGTTCGCGCTCGTCGGGTGGATGCCCGTGACCTCGATTTCTGCGATCGTGTCGACCGGACTCGCGGATTCGTTCGCGATCGACGGCGGTACGCCGCTGACCCTGCTCACGCGCGGCGTCAGCATTCGTTTCGCCGCCACAAATACCGTTTCTCTGGTGCCGGGGGCTGCCACGTCCGTCGACCTCACGGCGGTGAGCGCTGGCCTTGGCGGCTCCGCTTCGTCGGTCCCGACAATGGTGGTCGACCAGGTGCAGTTCGCACGGGCACTTGTGCAGCAGGGGGTGACCGACGCGACCGTTGACGAGTGGTGGGTGGATGTCGCCCCGGCGACCGCAGTCGCGTACGGTGCGGAGCACCCGGGCTCGTTCACCGCGGAGCAACTGGGGCTCGCGCTGCAGCAGGCGCCGTTGCGGGTCGCGACGCAGGCCGCGCTCTGGCTCGCGATCGCCGCCGGTGCGGCGCTCGCTGCCGTCGGGTTCGCCGTCCACAGCGTTGCAACGCTGCGGGCGCGGCGCCTCGAGTTCGCGCAACTGCGCGCGATCGGCTTCTCGCGACGTCGACTCGTCGGACTGATCGCGGGGGAGTCGCTGCTCATGACGGTGCTCGGTGCCATCTTCGGGGTGTCGATCGGGCTGCTGCTCGTGTGGCTTGTTGGGCCCCTGGTCGCTGTGTCGCCGAGTGGTGCGGAGACCGTGCCGGAAGTCATCGTGCAGGTTCCCTGGCTGAGTATCGGGCTGCTGGTGGTCGAGCTGGGGCTGGCCCTCGGACTCGTCGTGCTGCTCGTAGCGCGAGGGCAGCGATTCGCCGAACCGGCCGAGTTGCTGCGGGAAGGGTCGAGTTCGTGAGCCACAGCGTGCGAGGTCCGGAGCGCCACGCCCGCTTCGGTGGAATGGTGCGATCGATTGTGTCCGCATCCGTCACCCTCTCCGGTCGACGGATGCGGCGCGACGCCGGACTGGTCGCTACCTGGGTGGCACTCGTTGCGCTCGCGATCGCGCTCGTAATCGCCATTCCGCATCGTGCACAGGGAACGATCGACGACGGAGCGCGAGAAGCCGTGGCGTCGGCCGGCACCGAGGCCGATGTTGTTGTGCGCGCGGGCGTTGGTGATCCCAACCTGTCGGGACTGATGCAGCCGGATGACATCCTCCGTCTCGAAGACGGCCTCGCCGAGCTGCTTCCGCCGACGCTGAGCGCCGTTGCGACCGACGTGACCGCGACGGTGCTGAGCCCGCCCGGCGCTTTCGCCTCGACCGAGGGCCAGGCAACGGTGACGTCACAGGTCCAGCTCGCGATGCTTACCCCAACGCTCGCCGACCGATTGACCGTGAACGAGGGCAGTTTGCCGACCGATCACGAAGGCAACCTGCTCGACGTCGTGGTCTCGGCGGCTGTCGCTGAGGCGGCATCCCTTCGCGTCGGCAGCGTCCTTGCACCGCCGTCGGGAGAGCTCTCGTTGCAGGTCGTTGGCATCATCGAACCGGCGGATGCGGCGGACGCCGTATGGACGGACCTCCCCTCCGTGTGGCAGCCGAGCCGGTCCGCGTCCGGTGTGCCTGGCTTCACGGTCTTCGCCGCGCCGGGTGCGGTCGAACGTGCAGAAGTGCTGTTCACGGATCCGTTCGACGCCGCGGTGCGGATTGCCGTCGATCCGTCGGCGTTCACCTTCGATCGCATCGCAGCGATGAACGACGAGATCGACGCGCTCCAGGCCAACAGCTCGGTCCTGACCGCAGACGTGATCGGCGAGGTGCGGGTGACCTCGGGATTCGGGGACGCGCTCGATTCCTTCCCGCGGGAGGTGCGCGCGGCGACGGCGCAGATGTCGGTGGTGGTGACGGGAGTGCTCGGCATTCTCATCGCGGTTATTCTCGTGCTGGCGCGACTGATCGTGGGGCGCCGGGCGTCTGAGATCGCGCTCGAGCGATCACGTGGGGCGTCCGTGCTGTCGGTGGGATTCC
>Ga0247815_10000352_pt1 | contig 37013 bp, 66 predicted proteins | sample UWRJL194509B1_FD_181014 | JGI IMG/M metagenome (GOLD analysis project Ga0247815, IMG submission 181014) | Plant litter microbial communities from Arlington Agricultural Research Station in Wisconsin, United States - UWRJ-L194-509B-1 | ecosystem: Environmental > Terrestrial > Plant litter >...
GTTACGAAGACTCAGGAGATTGGTAAGCTACCACTAGGTAGTGAGGCCAGAGAAGTTGCTACAGCCGAACTACAGAAACAAGTAAACAGCCTCATACCTACTGAGCTTGTAGATAAGATTGTTGGTACATGGAAAGCAGGACTCCTTACGGGTATTCGTACTACGACCGGTGGTGCTTTATCTAACGCCTTATTCCGTGGTTTACGTGAAGTGTCCCGTCCTGGCGCAGTCGCAACAGATATGATAGCCTCTATATTTACAGGTAAAAGAAGTATTGCCCTTACTCAAAAAGGTAACTGGGGAGGCACAGCCGAGGGCGCAAAGAAAGCCGTTAAGTACCTAAGGTCTGGCGTGGATGAGCGTTCATTTAGTGCAGACGGTAAGTATATAGACCGAGAGATTAACTTCAAAAACCCTGTACTTAAAACCTACGTCAATGGTGTATTCCGAGTGATGGGTGCAGCCGACCGACCATTCTATTACTCACAGTTCCGTAACTCACTTGCAGAGGCAAGTATTGTTGAAGCTAAGAACCTCAAACTACGAGGTAAGGACTTTGACGACTATGTTGAAAATGCTTTAAAGAACCCAACCGAAGAAGCAACTCAATATGCTACTAATATCGCAGAGCAATCAGTCCTCGCCAATGACACACTACTCTCTGACATAGCTAATAAACTCCGAGCAGCCGTGGCAAAGCAAGAAAATGGAGCTGTTCGGTTCGCAGGTAAAGCTGCTATTGGTGTCCTCGCACCATTTACAAAAGTACCGAGTGCCTTCTTATCAAGGGTTATTGACTTCACCCCTATTGGTGCAGTTAAAGAAGCTGTAACACAAATGGCAAGTAAAAAGCTTAACCAGGCTAAACTTGTACAGGCCATTTCAGAAGCAGGGACAGGCACAGGACTTGTGTACCTAGGGGCAGAACTTGCGAATAATGATTTGCTTACTGGCAACTATCCCAATGACCCAACAGAACAAGCTCGCTGGAAGACAGAAGGCATTACTCCTAACTCAATCAAGATAGGCAACACATACTACTCGCTTAACTATGCTGGCCCAGTTGGTGCTTTGTTCGGTATAGGTAAATCTATCGCAGACGCGGCCAAAGATGGCGGAGATGTCACCACAGCGCTTACAGCAGGTGCTACGCAACTCGCAAGCGGTACACTCGAACAATCATTCCTATCGGGTATCTCAGGCGCTCTAGACGCAGTACAAGACCCTAAACGATATGCAGAAAACTTTGTACGTTCACAAGCAGGCTCAGTAGTACCGACTATTCTAAACGATATTGGTAATGCAACAGATGAAACCCAACGCCAAACCAACGACCCACTCGAAGCTATCCAGGGTCGTATACCAGGCGCTCGTACAGGGCTTAACCCAAAGATTGATTCATTCGGTAATGAGATAGGCCAAGCAAACCCTAATGTACCGGGTCGGCTTGTTGACCCACTGCGACCATCTCAAGAGCGTACTACTGACTTAACTGATGAGCTAGACCGATTAAAAGAACAAGGCCAACCTATATTCCCTACTAACGACAAGACTATCAAAGTAGGTAACGAAACTATTAAGTTAGATGGTGACCAACAATATACCTACAACCAAGGTATAGGCCAGGAAACACAGCTTATCTGGAATGGTATCATCAATTCAGATACTTACAAGTCTCTTCCGGACGACCAAAAGAAAGACATGCTTTCAAATGCAACTACCGACATTAACAAGGTTGCGAAGAAACAATACCTAGAAAGCATTGGGCGTGGCGACCTAGCAAGTCAGATTGACTATACAAAACGGCAAGAAGAATATGCACTTGGAACCATAGACCCTAATCTATGGACACCGAACGATTCAGAAGTGGCCAAGGCTAAGAAAGCGGAAACTAAAGTTGCAAAGGCAGCTACTAAAAAGACGGCTAAGAAATCAAGCGGTACACGAAGAATAGGCTTTAAAGCACCTAACTCGGGCGGTTTCAAGCGGACTGCTTCCACTTCTGCTCTTCGCAAATTACTCTCCTCAGCAGGTTCAAGTATCAAAGCACAGAAGATAACATAACTATTACTATAAAAGTATAATTAAGACAGGAAATAAGCATGAACGTTACAGAACTAATAAGCAAAGCAAACCTCGTAGCAAACGGCAAAGCTACTGCCCCAACCGCACCACGAGCGGCACAGTTCTTAGCGATTGCAAACATGCTTCAAGATGACTGGCTTTCAGAACCTGGGGTACAGTGGTCTAGCCGTTACGAACGTTTATCACTTGGTAATATCACTTCTGACCGTGTAGACATGGACGAGGATATATACGAACTATCAAAGCGTGAAGATGACTACATTGTTATCGTTTCACCTGATGACCCGAAGAGTTTAGCTTATTACTCACTCGTTTCACCTGATGAATTTAGGCGATATAAAAACGACACTACCTGTGCCGTAATTGGTGACGAATTAGTTTTTGGTAAAACTTTTGAGACAACTGATTCTTATTACAACGGAGAGGTTATCGTACCTGCTATTATGCGACTTGACCCACTCGTAAATGCTAACGATGAAATCCTTGTAGACGACCCGAACTGGCTTGTATACATGACCGCAGCAGAACGTGTGCGAAACACTGTGACTAAAATCGGGCAGTACCCAGCACTTGTACAAAAGGCTAATAACTTAATGGTCAAAATGCGCGAGAAAAATGATTCTCAAATCAATACTATCGCTTTATACCCTACAGTTATGGGTGAATCATTCAACGGTGAATGGGGTTGGAATACTTAATGGCATACCAACCGCAGGCCATACGCGCGCCAAAAATCGAACGCCTCTCTTTGCGTTCTTGGATGGAAGGATATAATTCTACTTTAGACGTAGGGCGTACACCACAGAAGGGACTTGTGGGCGCTACAAATGTTCTCGTATATCAAGACGGTACAGTTGGCCCGAGGCCTTCTCTTGTTAAATATGGTCAAACTCCTCCCGGCACTATCCTTGGTGAAGTAGGGGAATTTCTTAATTCAACCACTCTAGAGAAGTGGCTTATTACTGTACAAAATATATCCGGTACGACCAAAGTGACTATCTCGAAAGACGGTGGTGCGTGGATAGTTGTCGACGGTAAGACTTATGACAACACGGCGGCTTGTCATTTTGTTCAAATTGACGATAAAGTTTTAGTAATGAACGGTGTTGATAACCTTTCGTTCTTTAACATTCCTACGCAATTAGTCGTTCCATTCGTGGCACTTGCTACGCCTACCATCCCAACAATCGTAGCTACGGGGCTTTCAGGGACAACTTATACTTACTACTACACTATTACTGCAAACTCTACAGTAGGAGAGACTGCGGCCGCTCCTATAGCCTCTAAACAGGTATCGCTGGTTCGGGGTGCATGGGACACTACAACAAACTTTCTTACGATTAGTTGGGCTGCCGTTCCTAGCGCACAGAGCTATAACATTTACATGGGTGAGACTGCCGACGCACAGTTCCTCATTGCTTCTGCGATTACTGGACTTACATATAAAGATGATGGCACAGCTTCCAAAGATGTAACTAGAACAGCACCTATTGCCGATACAACAGCAGGGCCAAAGGTTACACGTGGGACAGTTATTAATGGACAAGTATTTCTTACTGGAGACGCAGACAACCCACGATATGTACGTTACGGGGGCTCAGGTAACTCAGCACTAGACTTCTCACCTTACGGTGGCGGTGGTTGGGTTGAAATCGGTCGTGGTACAAAGGAATTTCCTGTAGTAGTAAAGCCCTTCCGAACTGGACAAGGTACGCCTACCCCTATGGTTATTTGTCGTGGTACAAACGGGTCAGGTAAACGCTATACAATGACAAGCGCTTCCGTAACAGTCGGTGATGAGATAATCCCTTACTTTGATGTTAAAGAAGACAACGGCCAAGACGGTACAGACTCACCTGACGGCGTAGTTTCTTACCGAGATAGTCTTTGGTATCCTTCACGAGGAGGCTTTAAGACTACAGGTACACGACCACAACTACAAAACATCCTCTCCACTAATACGGTTTCAGAAACTATTCAACCAGATGTAGTAAACCTCAACATCTTGGCAATGAACGAGTGTGTAGGGCTTGCATATGACGGTCGTATCTATTGGGCGCTACCTGTTGGCTCTACGACTAATAACCAGGTATGGGTACTTGACCTAGACCGAGATGGCGCATGGATGTTACCATTCAACATTTCTGCCGATTGGATGAACTTATACGAAGATAACTCCGGTATTACGCACCACCTTATTCTTCAAAACAACACTATATTTGAGCTTACTGATTCTCAAGCAACAATGGATAACGGACTTCCTTTTCCTACTAACATTACTGCTGGTCAACTTAGGTTTTCAGAAGACGGAGAAGAATGGGCGACGGTCACACGAGTCACCTTCGTGTTCTTACGACCACGAGGCACAATTAATGTTGCCGTATCTGGTAAAACAGAAGACGCTTCACTCGCTACGGTGGGGACGGACTCATTCTCAACAGTATCAACAGCTGTGGGTTGGGGTGAAGCCGCGTGGTCAGTACTTCCCTGGTCAACTACACTACAAGTGCCTATCTCATACGGCAACTCACGAGAGAAGATACCTATTGAGATTGAAGAAGATATGAACTGGGTTACTTGGTCAGTTGATTCTACAGAGGCTAATACTTCTTACCAGTTGTCGGACGTTATCGTCGAATATGTGAAGATAGGCCTGCTTGATTCAGACGGTTAGCATAACTATTTTATTGAAACTATAATTAACTCATAAAAGGAAACTAAATGCCTGCACAAATTACAGACAAATTCGGGAAAGCAAGTTCGGGAACTAGAGCCGAAGCTACGACTCTAACCGCTCAAAAAACCATAGGTGCTTCTTCTATATCTACAGCAGCCTTAAACGGTTGGCCAACAGATACAGCAGCCCATTTTCAGCTTTACACTACGGATACATTAGGAAATATTGTTCCTGGGTCTCAATCAGATTGGAAAGGCGTTGTTTCTGGTACAACAATATCTCAACTTGTACTCGAGGGAGGCTCTGATACAACCTATCCTATTGGTTCTATTGTTATTTGTCTTCCTAGCGCAGGTTGGGCAGATGACCTCGTTGAAGGCATACTTACCAGCCTTGACCAGGATGGTACATTAAAAGCTAACGCTGTTGATAATACAGCCGCTATAGCTGACAACATTGTGACAAGTGCAAAGATTGTGGATGGTACAATTGTAACAACTGATATTGCTACTAATGGAGTAGGAGCTTCGAACCTGGCAACAAATGCTATTACGCTTGGCTATGCCCAAATTACCGCCAATCAGGCAAGTATTATTTCCACTACTGGTGTACAGGTAACTGGCCTTACTGCTTCTGTTACAATTCCTTCTGGTGGTCGTAGGATTGAGATTGAAACTTGGGTTACCAATTCATCTAATACAGGCAATAATACTAACCGTCTTCAAATATGGGATGGTACAGTCGGCTCTGGTACACTTCTGTCAGAAGCTATCGCAAAAAACCGTGTTGCCACAGACGCCACAGGCTTTATGATTGCAAAAGCATACGTAACTCCTGCTGCTGGCGCAAAAACATACAACGTTGGATTTGCTGTTGACGCTAACTCAGCTACGGTTATTGCGTCTGCCACAGCTCCTGCGTATTTAATAGTTAAGGTAGTATAGGAGCAATTATGGCAGCAGATGGTGGAAGTGGTAGCATACCGACGGGTACTGGGTCAAAATCTATTAATACAGGGGTGAGTCTCGCTGGTATGACTTGGTGCAAGGTGACGCTACAAAAAACAGGATATAAAGACTTTAAAGGGTATTCTTTCGTGACTGGAGCATACCAGTATTGCTACCCTGCACCAGGAGAAAATCTTAATAGTAGTAAGTTTTTCCAGATAAAAGATTCATCTGGAACTATCGTCGTAGAGGGTACGCATACAGGATTTAGTGGAAACAACCTAGTATTTAATTTAACTACAAATACGCTAGGCGCTCCTTTAAGTAGTGCATTATTCGAGTGGGGAAACTAGATGAAAGGAAAGCTTTCAACACTAGCAATAGTATTGTTAGCTCTAATGAACATACTTACTTTTGTATATAGCACACAATCTTATAATGAAGTAAGATCTATTGCTACAAAACCTCAAGAACCTTCAAAAATTGTTTATGTTCAAGCAAAAGATGGTAAAACACCTGTTAAAGGAATAGATTATTTTGACGGCAAGAACGGTATTAATGCAGTTAGTTTTTCGGTAACTACTACAATAGTGAAAGATATTCCTTTGTTAGGTGAGAGGGGCGAAGCTGGAAAAGACGGACGCGATGGTATCGACGCCCCGTACCAGGATATACGCATTAATACAGAAACTGGCGACCTAGAATCAAAGCTATCTAGCGATAGGACGTGGAACGTATTAATATCTTGCTCTCAGCTACAGGTAGGATGTCCGCAGTAATGGCCAACACAACTAACAAAGACATCAGTGAAAAGGTAAACGACCTCGAACGTAAGGTAGATAGTATTGCCCAGCGTCAAGACGAGGTACTCATTCCAGGTATAGACGCTATTAAAAAGCAGATGGATAACTTTGCCTACGTTTCTCAGAAAGACTACGCCCTCGATGAGAAGATTAAAGCAGAGAAAGAAGAGGCTCAAAACACACGCTTAGACGAAATCGAGAAGCTTGTATTTGCAGGAGCATTGAAAAAAATAAACGGTGTTGATAGCAACATAACTAGAATAATCGGCGCTACACTAGCTATAGTGGTAATTGTAGCTGTTGTAGTTGCATTAATAAGTACAATACCAGCCGTTCGTTCGGCAGTTGGGAATGTTCTATGAAAAAGATTACAGCGATTTTACTGAGGTTTTCAAATGTGATTATAGCTCTGGCAGTTGTTGTGTTAATAGGTGGATTAGTATTCTTTTACAGCTTTCCCTTTAAGGTGGCAGAGTTTAAGAAGATTAACATTACAAGCACAGTAGACGCAGGGCAGAGAATCGAATACACTTTAGATTTCTGCCGGTACGTTCCCAAGGGTACAAAGATAGATGTACACCGTTTCCTTTTCCCTAAAGATAAAACCCTTATCAGCCCTATTGAATTATCTTCCAACCCTTCACTTGAGACACTAGACGGAATAACAGGATGTCGCACTTCTACACCTGTAAAACTTCCTGTGGACGTTTCCACACCCGAGGGGGATTACAGACTTCTTATTAGAGGTGATTACTGTATAGAATTTACTTTCCTTCGCCGCTGTATAATGGTTGAGCAGTATTCAGATTATTTCCACATAGGTAAGCCAGACATCCCAAGCCAGTTAAGTGTTATTACCCAGCAACTTGAAGCTATTGAACGTGCCACACAGCAAAGTTCTTCTATAGGCAACACAATTACGCCCCAGACCGCACCAGAAGCTCCTGTCCCAAACATTGAACAACAAACCCCACAAGTTACCGTTCCTCAAACTACGACCCCACAGATCGCCCCTCAGCAGGCAAGTCCATTACGCCAGACGCTCGAAAGTACTAGAGACACTACAACCTCTATTTTAGAAAACATAACCAAAATGCTACACTTGTAATATGGCAACAACAGATTTAGAGTCTGCAATATTCCCAATGGCGGTGATGAACATAACCACTAGGATGGGAGAGGGTACTCATATCGGCTCTTACGCTATTGATATAGCTGGTAAAGATAAGAGTAAAGAATTTGCGTTCGCACCGTTCACTGGAACGATTAAAAAGAAGTACTCGAATGGAAATACAGTATGGCTTGAAAGTAATGAACCTGTTATAAGTCCTGACGGCATTGTAGACTATCTCACAGTGGCTATGACGCATGATAACAATATAGATGATTTATATGTCGGGCAAGTAATAAATCAGGGCCAAAACTTCTACCAAGAGGGTACAGCAGGCCAAGCTACGGGTAATCATATTCATCTAGGTGTCGGTAGAGGAAAATTCAGAGGTACAGGTTGGTACAAGAATAAATATGGATATTGGGTAATCAACGATGAAATTAAACCTTTTGACGCATTTTACCTTTCAGGAACAGAAATAATTAACGACGGTGGATATCCGTGGAAAGATTTGGAGGAAAAAACAGTGTACATATCAGAAGAAGAATACAAAGATTTGCAAAGCTGGAAATCAATCGGCATAGATGCTCAACCCTACAAAGACGGGGTAGTAAATTCTAAGGCGTGGACAGCTGACATGAAAACAGACAGGAGCATTATTACGCCTGTTATAAACGACCTACAACAATATAAAATTGACCATCCTAACTCGTCAGAGTATATTCCTGTTACGGAGCAACTATACAAGGAAAAATAATGGACAGCTGAAGAGAATACACCCCTTATGAGAAATCATTAAGAACACGCGCAATTAATAAGATTAAGCAGAACAGATCAAATAGGAGAAAACATATGTCACCAAAACTATATGACGGACTAAAATACACGGCACAAATCGGCCTACCGGCAATCGTAGCCTTCTACGGTGTCGTAGCTATTGCCTGGGGCTTTCCGTACACAGAACAGGTATTAACTACACTTGGTGCATTGAACGTACTACTCGGAGCATTACTTGCTAAATCAAGTGCAGATTACTACAAGGAACAGGCTAAGTAATGAATGTCTATACCACTGGCTCTTAGTATAATTAAATAGCACCTGTAAAATAAAATAGGCAGTCTAGCCAGCAAACTAAGCCACGGTATCAAGCCGTGGTTTTGCTATTGTAAAACTAAATAATCACGAGCATACTATGTCTATCATGGAACATCTCGATAATACACAAGATACAATTCCTACACTTAATGAAGAGCAAACGCGTCTGCTAGGCTCACTTGGTTTATATGATTGCTCTTTAGATATATACGAAAGCCAACCACACACCGACTCTATCTGGGTGGTGAGAAGCAACAACTGACATGGAACAAGGCGTAAACCTCCATCATTTGTATTTCGAGAGAAAAAGATGGAATGCCCTGCGCCTTAGTAATCAAATACGCAACATAGACAGGTCAAAAGTTGTACTGCCTATTGAACTGCACCGCGAATTACATGCTAATACGTCACCAATCGACGTTCCTAGCGCGTTTGTAGCGAGAATTGGCCTAGAACGCATTCTGAGTAGGAAACGCTCATGGAAGGCCTTAGACGTTGCCAAGGACTCAGAAGAGTTTATGCGTAATGTTGGAGAAAATTATCATGATGACGCCTTACATATTGCAGACAAACTTTCAGAACAAATACCATATATTCAATTAGGCGTAGACAGTTTAAAACGGAGACATATATCATGAGTGAAAGAGAAGTACTCGCAACAGTTAACGCGGGCGGTGAAAGATTTGAGGCTACAAAAGAAAACTTAAGTGTATTTCGTCATATAGGGAAATACGCCCTGTACAATCATTGCTTCCTCGAGATTAATGGTAACCAGGGAATTTATATTTGGGCAGAAATGGAAGGTCATGACGACCTAGCTAGTGTAGCTGTAGAGAACGAATGCGCCCTTCACCTTAACATACAAGAAGTGGCAGATGTAGACCGTAAGGCGTTTGAGAAGCAGGCTATTAAAGCTTTTAGTATACCTGATTCTTTGCCAGATGATTTTGAAGCATAAAATAAAGAAACTCGCTATACGCAATGTATTTGGCGAGTTTCTGAGGGCTACATTTGCTAAACCTACCATGTAAGAGATGTGTACTGAAATCATACCCTATTTCTTCGATTGTAGATATAAGAAGCTACAGCAACAGCAAAGATAACCGCAGCTACAATAACAATAGCTTCAAATGCTACCTTCAAGAGTGAAGCACCAAATAGCCACACAACTAATATGACGAGGATAATCCAAGGCATTAGAGAGTCTTACCTGTAATAAAGTACACGACTCCGGCAATAAGACCGACAATACCACTCACACCCTGTATAAACGCTCCTATTGGTTGTGCGCCTGGAATAAGAGCAATAATAAGTCCAATAAGGAATACTACTCCCCAGGTAACTACACCTACTACAATTGATAGAATGATTCGAGATAGTGTTGAACGCATGTTATTCTCCTGATGTTTTCTGTAGATATTTTAACACACACTGCCCCCCTTCCGTAGCTAACAGACTAGAGCAGAGCGAGCCAGTTACAATTGCTTTCTAAGACCGTTCCTTTTCCTGAGTACTTAGGTGAAAGCTTCCCGAACACTTGATAACATCGCATAGACCAGGTTGACGTAAAAGGGGGCAATGTATCAGAGCCTGGATTTAACGTTACCATCAAGTTCGATTAGTCATTACCTTGGCATGCTTTGCAGGGGTTACGGCGTATGACAACAGTTTTATTAAAAGACATGTGGCAACCACACAACTGGTGACTCTCCGGAAGCCCCAAGCTAATCTGGTTATGTGGTGTCAACTATCTTTTAATTGTTATAGACAATGCGCAGTGGTCTTAGGATAATAGCTGGTGATTAGTTACTCGTACCGCTAATCATTCCTGGCTCCCCATTATGTACACTAAGAGCTACCTAATGCCTTATTGGTTTATCTATTACCCACCGAGTAAAACCACTTAGTATTACCTATAACATAGACTGTAAACTATTTTATTGTAAAAGTATTTGCATATCAAACATAAGTGCTATAATGAAAGTAGCAATGAGAAACCAGCCCGCCGTATTTGGCGGGTATTTCTTTGTTTAAAATACCCCCTACTCTGATTCGTCGCAATGAGAAACCATTTCAGTTATATCTATATTACTCCTAATTCCGCTTATGTACAACCACAAAAAATACTCCCGAGGTTATGGGAGTATTAATGTTTATTTAGAAAGTGTAACCTCATAAGAGGTAAACCATTTGAAAGGTGAGGTGCGAATCTTCCGCGTGGAGTACGTACTGTTTAACGTGGAGAAGATTATGGCCTGATAATAGCACTAGCGTGATAGTTTGTATAGTACATTTAAAACCACGGCCAAGTTGGTTAATTATTCTTCGTCACTAGTCCAATAGATTATATTGGCTTTATCTTTTTCGTCTTTGGCTTCCTCCTCTATTACGAGAATTTTAGCTCCATCTGCATATCTGTAATTACGATATCCTATGCTTGAGTATTCGTTATCAAGCCATTGGCGAGTACGTTGTTTTATTTCGGATTTCATAGCTTCCCGAAACTGTGTATCGCTATTTAGGTCCATTAGATGTAACAATGAGCCTAACAGATTGTCAAGTTCTGCATGACTTATAGGGACATATACACCTTGAGGGTCTTCACTATTAATTTCGATTAAAGGTCGTCTTTGACTAAAATCTTCTACAAATGCTGCGTCTTTTGCTTTGTTCATATTCTTATTCTTTCTTCACTTGGCCGTAGATGTAAATGTACTACCTAGATAATACCACAAAATAAATAGACATGCGGTGGGCGTGCATGTCTAAGTAACTGGGCAAGGATTCATCAATGAAAATGTAAGAATAACCCAGTCGGAATCAGTGTAACAGATGAAAAGTATATTTGCAATCTCAACACGACTGTGCTACAATTAGAGTAGATTAAAGAAAGGAATATCAATGAAGAAAGATGGCTTAGAAGTATTTGAAGAAACCAAGAGAACTAATATTGAAAATCTATTAGTTAATTGGTGCAATAATAACAGTGTAGTTTTAGACACCGAACAATTACACTCACTATTATATGGTGTTGTACCGTCAATATTAGAGGAGATTAGGAAATGAAGAAAACTATTAATGTAATACAAGTACCAAGTGTTTATTATTTAGGTACAGAGTTTGGCGAACACTACACTGTCTATCCTGAGGGACACTATGAGTAAAGATACAGAACCTATTGAAGTAATTGTATATAGTTGGAAGAGTGGAAAAAAATTTACTTGTCAGAATTGTTACAAAGGAAAGTTCGAAGCACTCAAAATTATTAACGAATGTCCTAAGTGCGGCCAAGCCCATACTATAAAGGTGAAAATGTAATGAAAGAACTATACAAAGCACTCGCAGCATTCCAAGCAGAAGTGCCAAACATTTATAAAAACTCTACAGGCTACGGCTATAAGTTTAGCGACCTAGGAGAGATTAACGATATAATTAAACCTTTGCTCACTAAGAACGGTTTAGGCTATGTACAACCATTAGACGGTGAGAGCCTTAAAACTATTATCTTCCACGTTGAATCAGGTGAAAGTATTGAATCAAGCGTACTCATTCCACAGCACGTACAGTTAGCAAAGATGAACGAGTTTCAAGTATTGGGCAGTGCGATTACTTACCTACGTCGATACAGCCTCTCAAGCATGCTAGGGTTGATTACTGATGAAGACGCAGACGCAGCCGGTGAACAGGTAAAACCTAAAGCTACTAAAGAAGTACGCAACCGTACAGAAGAATCAAAAGCAGGTTCAAGTGCTATGGGCGAAGATGAGAACGATGTACTTGCTCGGGCTAAGAAAGCTATTAATACAGAACTAGTAAATCAAGGATACCTACAAGTAGATAGCAAACAAGCTTTTATTAAAAAGGTATTAGGCAAGACAAGCATAGATACTATTTCAGACGCAGAGCTTGTCGATGACCAGTTAGCGAATGAGGCTTAACATGAGACTATGTAAAAAAGGCCATGAGATAGCAGGCGAAAACGCTAAGCCGTATATAAAGAATGGTAAACAGCAAACTTCTTGCCGTAAATGTGCGGTTGAATCATCACAACGATTAAGAGGAAACAAAGGGGACTTTTTACCACCAGAGACACCGTCTATCATGGCTCATTACAAAAAACCACTTAAATCTATACCACAGGGATATGGATACTATGGAACGATTGCATATGATGAAACACAGCAGTATACCCAGTGTCACGAATGTGGCAACTTCTACAAAACTCTCGGTAAGCACGCCTCGACTGTACACGGTTTGAACCCTAAGGATTACAGAGATAAGTTTAGTTTAGCAACCACAGTTTCATTAACTGCACCTAAAGCTAAGAATAAAAACTTCGAACAATGGGCTAATATGACCGATGAAGAAAAGAAGCTATCTATTAAAAGAATGCAAGACGCTAGAGAAAACAGAAAAATGCCAGAAAAGTGGCGTAGTAAATCTCTTTATCACAAGAATATCGAGGGTTCATGTCCAGACCAGTTGCTAGATTTAATTGATAAGTATGCTAAAGAAATAGGTCGTACACCAACAAGGCGTGAATTTCAAAAGCGTTATGAGGGAAAATTCCTTGGTTCTATTGGTTTAACCTATGGAACTTGGGGGCAGGCATTACAGATACTAAAATTAACGCCCCAACCGGCAGGATTCCAACGCAAATACAGCAAAGAAGTACTTGTTAAGCTTTTAATTGAATTTAGAGAAAGATACGGACGCGAACCAATGTCAAGTGACTGTGACCATGGGTTACTACCAAACCGCCATTTATTTGCACAATACTTTGGTAGTTGGTCAGAAGCTAAGGAATACGCAAAATAATGAACCCTACTAACTATAAAACACAAGAGGAAGTATAAAAATGGAAGAAGAAATACTTGAAGCATTATATAAAGTTATTTCGGTCAGAGAATTGAGACAACATGAGCAAGCTAAACCTTCTTACAATTGGATTACAGTGGGTAACGGTAAGACTTATACATTTGAAGTTAATAACACCACACCATTTACAGATATAATTGACAGGGTTTCTTTTAATCGTGGAGTAATATGGGCTACCGAATATATCACAAAACGTAACCATTTAGAGGAAGTATAAATATGAACGATACAAATGAGACTCTAAAATTTGCAGTCAGGTTGTTAGATATTGCTACACTTAACGAATGTACGAATCAAGTCGCTGACAGCATTACTGAGGTTGTAAAGGATATGTTGAAAAATGAACTTTGATATATTAGTAAATCCAACACTCCTAGATGACATGAGCTTCGATTTAACTACTCTAAGACTTAACATGCAAGGATACAGTGAGTGGTACATATGGGCTAAGTGGGTACGCTCTGATGTCTAAGGACGAAATTTTAGATAAAGCTGTTCAAAAGGCTAAAAATAGCGGCTGGCAACAGCCATGGGTTGGTGATTACTCACATATACAGTACGACTTGATAACTGGAGAGCTGTTTATTTACTGGCAATACAAAGATTTTACCCCGTTCGGATGTTCTTTGATAGGGCTTATATTCAATCACGATTTTGCCAAAGCATTATGGGGTGAAAAGATTAACGATATAATGAATGGTGATGACGAACTATATGGTGCACCGTGGTATTTGGTTCACTTGTCAAGGATGGTGAGAGAAAATAACCCAATAGAATATTTAGGAAAGAATATATAAATGAACGAAAAAGCACGAGACACAATTTTAAAGAAATACGGGAGTTGGGAAGCATATAAACTCCAACGCTATCACACCCCAGAAGCCAAGGCTAATCAACTAAAGGCAGCCAAAGCGGGCGGTAAGGCCTCTACAAGCCGACCATTCCGAGATGTACCAGACCTCGCAAGTAAGGCAGGTAAGATGAAGTATGGGAAAGGCAAGTACGGTGAATAGGCAATCTGAGGCAGAAATCGCAGTGGAAATAGAGCAAGCAGTATTTTCGTACCTGGACTTAGCTGCTATGTATGAGGATATACCTAGTGTGTTAGGGTTTGCTCAACATTTAAAGGAGAGTTATGAATGAAAATTAAAAACCACAATGTTGTAACTGTTTTAGGCACAAAACCTAATCACGTTTTTATTTTAGATTTGAATGATGATTTAATACTTAGCGAAGATGATTTGCTGAATTTATTTATCGCACACCAACTGTTATATGGCAAAAAACCTTTTGGAGTGTGGATTAATAAAAACCAAGCATATAACTTGACGAAACGAATTAACAAGTTTATAGGTAATAAAATTGAATATTTAGACCTAGATACGGTACAGGACGTGCATATCTATATATACGGCAGGGATGAACTTTAATGATTGTAAATGGCAAACAAGCACCTAAAGAATATACTCCAACACAACCATACTACGTATTTAATAAGCTCATATGCGATGAAATTGAAAAACTGCGCAAGGAAGGTACTGATGCTTTTCCCGGAATTGATATTATACAGTCCGAAGATTTACCTATAATGGTCAACTCAAATCACCCTTTTCAAAAGTATAAGTCATGAAGCAAAGCACCTGTAAATACAAACTAGAAGACGGTAGCACCTGTGCTTCTATATACCATACAGCTATGTATCACAAACCTAAGAAACCATTAAAGCGAAGCTATATAATTGGCGGCGGTTCTATACTATCCTCACCAAAACCAAGAGAGATATGGGACGAAAGAACTAAGACCGTTACTATCAAGGTTGCAAAACGTAAAAAGTCTACACCTAGGGCTTTAGCCAAAACAAAGGCATGGGATGCATTTAGCTTATATATTCGCACAAGAGATTGCATACGCTTTACTGGAGACCCTGAGCAAGGTATGTGTATCACTTGCAAAGCAAAAAAACCACGTAAAGAACTTCAAGCCGGGCATTTTGTGGGAGGTCGTGGAAACGCTGTACTATTTAATGAGCAAATAGTATATTCTCAATGTGCTTACTGTAACCAGAAGCCTCCTATGGGCTTAGGAGGAAACTATGCAGCATACACGCTATTTATGTTTGACGAGGGTTATACACGGAAGGAAATTGAAGGATTTCTAGCACTTAAGGGTACAACTAAGGTATATAAAACACACGACTTTATAGAGATAGAAGCAAAGTATAAGCAGAAACTACTTGATTTATTAGCATAGTCGTGTTAGTATAGAAACAGTCCAACAAGGACATCAATGAAAAAAAGCCAGCAACGAGATAAAGATAGTCTCACACCATTGCACTGATAAGGTACTTGCATAACGGCTTATAATTAACATTCGTCTGTAGTACGCGAGGTCTAGCAAAGTCAGAGTAATTACTGGCACGCGTGAATGCAATTGTACATCAACAACAGAACCGAAGCCTCGAACAAAATTGACCAAGGCTGTACATTAACAAATATCGGTTGAGAGTTAGTCTGCAAAACTAGCTCTCGCGCTCTACAGACGAATACAAAACAGAAAGGGCTATTATGCCAAACAAAACACCAAAAGAATCATACATTGAAAATGAGAAAAAGGAATACACAGTAAAGGTCACGAGCATTGTCAAAGTATTAGTAATCATTGTATTACTCGGATTAAGCTTTGTAGCAGGTTGGACGCAACGCAGCAACTTTGCGAACGAAGTGAAATCAGAAGTCCGTACACAGATGTCAGCAATGACTTTAAAAGACAACCAGTAGACACCGTCGCTACTGTAGAGGAAATTAAGACGGTAGAACAAGCACCTGAGCAGGAAAAGCCTGTCACAGATCCTCTGGTAGCTTCACGAGTACACAGCGAGGGTACACAAGAAGCAGAGGCTAAGGCATTCATATACTTTAAGGAAAGTACCAATCGCACAGACGCAATAAACCCAAGTTCGGGAGCGTGTGGGTTAGGACAAGCTTTACCTTGTAGTAAGTTACCGTGTAGCCTTCAAGATTATGCTTGCCAAGATACGTGGTTTACTGGTTATATGGAGCGCAGGTACGGAACATGGCAGAACGCTAAGACGTTTTGGGAAAGGAAACACTGGTGGTAGACAAAATCGACATTCAAGTTAATGGTGAGTCAATAGCTTTTGGTATAATAGCCAAGCAAGACATTGACATCTTGATTAGGGTATTTGAAGCCCTTAGCGACTCAGGCGAATATTAAGGTTTATGAGGTATGCATAGAATGAACCTCATGCCAGGTCACGACAGGCAACCGACGACTAGTCAATAAAGACGAAACGCTAAAGCCAAATATCGGTTAATGCGTTATGCATACCTTACAAGCTATAATTAACCTGTTGTCCTCACGTCCATAAGATACCCACCTATCTTGGCAACACTTAGAAGACTCATTAACTTGGGTCTTTTTTGTTTAAGTTATCCACTCCTCTGTATATTTCCGCCATTGACATAATCAACACGACTATGCTAATATAAGACTATAACGAAAGGTTTATCAATGAAAATAACTCAAGTTACGGTACAAGACATTAGCAAGACTCAGTACGTAGGAGTGCAAGTAGGAAGCGACATTATCGCAGTATCAAGTGCCTACGGGACTACACTACTTCATAAAGGTTTTATGGGCATGGAAGATGACTTTGAAGATCTAAGCGACGAAGCTCGTGAATTGGAAGAATGCTAATCATGTTAATGGATTACGTTAAAAACAACCTACCTGTACTAGCTAGTGTTATCACAATTGAAACAGCGGAGGACACTTCTAATGAGCGATAAAATCTCTCAGACAGGTCAAATACTTAAGTACCTCAAAGAACACGGCTCAATGACAAACGCAGATATGTGGAACAGACGTATCCAGAGAGGCTCTGAGCGCATTAGAGAGCTAAAGAAGGAAGGTCATATTATTGTAACCAACCATGTTAAAGGCTCTTTGTGGGAATACGTTTATATGGGACACTCTGATGATGAGCCTAAGAAGAAATGGTGGCAACGGTAATGCTGTCTATTGTATTCCCCGCTACTAAGAAGCGTATTAGGCAATTGTATATCCGGAGATTTTCAATAGAAGAGCTTTCAATTATGTACAATTTATCAGAAGTAAGAATTAAAGGTATCGTAAACGGATTAAGGAATAAACGTCATGAGCGTATCTAAACTAAGCAAACTCGAGTTAGCGTTTGAATACGACCTACCATTAAGAACTATTAAATCTAGAATTAGAAAGAGAATAAGTAATGGAACAGCAGAATAACAAAGGATTACGAGATGATTTAATCTTTATAACCAACGGAGAATTTATATGGTTTGCTGGTAGCGATAAAGAAGAAAGAACCTTCAATATGGAATCTTTGATTAATTTCATCGAATCCTACTCTAAAAAGAGAGCACTCGAAGCAATCAAAAAAGAACATCAGCGTATATTCTACGAGATGAAGCTTGCAGACGATGAATTTTCTATTGCCAGGTATATTGAAAATAGGAACGAAGAGCTTTTGAAGCAGCTAAAGGAGCTTAGTTAAATGGATACTTCTAATAAGAGTAGCGAAGAAGAACTACGAAAAGTACTTTCTAAATTGTTCGATGATGGCATGAATTTAAAAGCTAGAGCAGGGCATACGATTGAATCAGAATTTATGTATAGGAGATTTAGTATCGATGAAGCTATGGCTCTTATATCAACTTATACAGAACAGAAAGTAAAAGAAGCTAGGATTGATGAGCTTAAAGCCATTCAGTTAAACTATGGGCACTACAGCGCACAGACTTTCATTAATAAAGAGTCACAGGGTATTGTTTCTAGAATAAAAGAACTAGAGAGTAACACCAATGCTTAAACGGTTATTGAGGGCTTCTCAGGTAGCAATAGTGGTCATATATTTTGTTATTCTTAGCCTTCTAATATTATCTAGCAAAGGAATATTATGAAAAGTATCAACCCTAACCCTATAGAAGAAAAGAGCTAGTAATGAGTGATAACGATGGCGTAATGAGAGGTGTTTGTTAATGAGTGACACCAATAATAGAGATGATGAGCTAAATAATCTATTAGGATTTCTCTACGGAGAAAATAGCTATAATGGCGTATGGTTTCGTTCTACACCCGAGGGTGCTAATGGAGCTTATTGGTGGCGTAAAGAATTGAGGCGGCTTATTAAGAAAGAGAGGGAAGTTATTCGTAAGGAATATGTTGCTCAGGTAAAGGTTCTGGAGCAACAAGTTACCGCCCTCAAAGATAAACAGGAGAAAGAGTAATGGCTAAATTAAAATGTAATAATTGTGGAAAGCCAACGGCAATTAGTCATGTATGCCAACCCTTCATTCATGGCGCAGTGACATACTCTGATAATTTACAGATCATAGAATTGAAGAACACTAGTTCTACCTCGAGTAAATCTATCCAAGTCTGGTTCAGCAAAGAAGAGTTAACGTTAATGCTATCTGCAATGGCTCTTGTCACGGTAGGCTCAGTTGAAGATAAAGTTATAACTGACAAACTAAACAAAGCCCTCAATAAACATAACTCCTCTATAGGGAAGGGAAAGTAATGAAAAGAAAATTAATCATCGTTGCTATAATATTACGTCTTCTAATGCCATTAGAAATAGCTATAATGAATGCTCGACTTTGGTATATTCGCAACAAGAGGGAAGCCTAGCTATGTCTACAGAACCATTAGTTACCCGATTTGAAGTAATAGACCACCGAGAATGTGTTTGGTGTAGAGGTCGCAAAACAGAACACAGACGAACAGTTAGGGGCGATTATAAAGATATGCCTTGTAGCAAATGTGACGGTAGTGGTATTATGGGCGGTCGTGTTTACTCTGTTAGTAGCAACCCTGAACGTAGCATGATTGAGATTGAATTGAGTTATCAAGACGACGGTAAAACACTAAAAGTTTTTGTAACGGATAAGAAAGGATTAGATACTAACCATGAGTAAGCTAAAGGATGAATTTTGTATGAAAGTTACGGAAGCAACTGAAGATAAAGTAGTATTCGATAACGGTTTAACACTAAGCAGCGAACACTACCATGATTGTTGCGAACGTAATTATATAGACTTTGAACAATTTTCAGTGGGTACTCAATTACCCAAAGCCAATGCACCACAATTTCTTGAGATGATTACCATTAAAGAGGACGGCTTCAGCGTAAAAGATAGTAAAAATACACCATTATGGGCGCAAGCTCGTTCGATTCAAAACGGTTACTACACAAGAGGTGTTAGCTTGGTTATTAGTGACGGGAACATTGTGTTAAAGCCACATAAGCATGGACAAGATTATGGCGAACTTTTCAGCGGAAAATATACAGAGGATTACTAATGCCCACTAACTCAGATACCCTAGAAGATTTAAAATCAATACTCTCTGGATACTTCACCTGGAAGGGCGAAGCGATACACCAAGTAAGCCAAACCGAGAACTATAAGCGACTTCTCACCGCTCTAATCGAGAGAGAAGAGACTTTGATACGAGAAGCTAAGATTGAGGGTATTGAAGAGGCACACAAAAAGATACTTGAAATCGTTTATACTTATATACACCCAGATGAGCCTAACTATTGCGATGTAGACGATGTTAGCAGGTTATCAATGACTTGGAAAATAGACCGCATTTCTGAACTAACTAAACAACCACAGGGAAAGAAGTAAGGTTATGACCGATATAACTGATACACGAAAACTACTTGAGAAGATGATACCAAAAGGTGTCCAAAAAGACGAAGACGGAGCTTATTATACAAATGACGTTATATGGTCTCTTATCAAGCAACTCATAGCTGAGGAGTGTAATAAGGCGAGGATACAAGGCGCTGCTTATATTTACGATATTGTTTTTAATTCACCTAAAGATAGTATCTACGGTGAAGTTAGTGATGGAATAGAAAAGTTAAAACGTGAAATTTCCACCCCCAACCCAATTAAGAGTAAGAAGGAGTAATATGAACGACACAAAAGATAAGCTATTAACTGAGCGAGAACTGTTCGATAAGATTTTTGATAAATACCATTTAAGCGGTCGTGACACCACGGACATAGTCGCGCTTATTCAATTCCAAAAGAAAGCTCACGCAGATATGGTGATTGGCCATGACGACAGGCATTATAATGGGCATATGATGATTAATGACCCAAGCACATGTATGGACTGTACTAACCCAGATGACAGGTTTGCTCGCAATGAACTACGTAAACTACAACGAGAGAGGAATAAATAATGAAAAAAATAACAGATTATGATCAAACACCTGTTTCTGATGAGCAGTTGCACGATAGAGAGCAGATGTGAACACCCCACTATTCATAGCAACAATGCTCACAGCTCTTATTTGCTTTCTAGTATTCGCTGGTATCTTCACTATTATTATCTGGGAGTATATTAAAGAAGCTAGATGGATTAGGAAAAGAAAGAACAGTCTTTACAAACTAGACAAATAAACATAAGTATAGTACTATTCGATTATATAAATAGGGAGACATCTTGTGAGTGGAAGTATCGAACTAAGCATTAGGGCAAGCCAAATACGACAAGGTATTACAACGGAAGCTCCAGAAGCTGTTATAGCGAAGACTAAAGCAATTCTTACAGAGGATGATAGCGAATAATGGGCAACACTAAATCAGCTAAAGCAAAGAACGTTATACCTCGTTTCATCGTTCAGATTGTAGATACTAAGACTATTAGCAAGAACAACAATGGCGAGAAATCTTACCTAAATGTAAGCGCCGCTAGCGACAACTTAAAAGACTTCCTGAAGCCATACACGGAAAAGGAACAAGCGAGTCACCAGGGGGCTTTAAATGAGTTTGAGAGCATGGTTATGTTCTTTAAGGATGATATTGTGGAAGCACAGACGGAGAGTAAGAGTAGTGAGTAACCTAACTATTAACTTATCTTTCTTTTATAACCACCATGTTGTTTTAGAAGCGACGGACAATCCGAACCTGATTGATATTACTATGGGTGATGAAACCGCTACTATAAGCTTATATGAATTAAAGGCGGCAGTATTAGCATTTACAGAGGTAAGTAAAAATGAGTAAAGACCAATACACAGTACACGACAGCCCGGATATGAAGCCTAAGCATATTGATATTGCTTTACACTTTTACAATACAAACGTAGTGCAACAGATTACTAACCGCAATTATCCAGATCAATTATCTGCGCGTGAGTATGTAGAAGAAGAAGTACGGAAATTTGAATCAGGTGACAGTGGTTTAAGAGTTAAGTCCATTGAATACTGGCTAAATGTAAAGGCAGACAAATAATGGTAACTGGCCGACCAACAAAGCTTACACCTGAACTAATTGAACAAGCCAGAAAGCACTTGGAATCATTTGATGTTAGTGTATTTACGCTGCTACCAACCATTGAGGGTTTAGCACTTGAACTAAAGATTAATAGAGATACTATTTACCAATGGGAAAAAGAAAACGAAGCCTTTTCCGACATCGTTAATGAACTTCGTGCATTGCAAGCAAATAAACTCATTCAAAACGCCCTAAATAACAGATACAACTCCTCAATTGCCAAGCTTATTCTTAGTGGTAAGCATGGGTACGTAGAGAAGACAGAAATAGATAACAATATAAGTGGGGGGGTGACTCTTAGTGCAGAACAAGCAGAACAGCTTATCCGAGCAAGAGCAGAACGAAGCAATTCTTAAAGAAATAGCCCAAAATGGTTCTTTCGCTGAGTATTGTATTGCTATTGACCCTAACTACTCATTACAGTGGTTTCATAAGGTAATAGCAAGAAAGCTAGAAGAAGGCTACAAGCGGTTACTAGCTGGTGAGAACGTACGCTACATGTTCTTCATGCCGCCACGACATGGAAAAAGCGATGAAGTAACGCAGAAGTTTCCATCATGGATACTAGGCAAAGACCCTGAAATGCAGTTCATTACAAGCTCATACTCAGATGAGTTAGCTACTGACTTTGGTCAAAACACACGTTCTATTATGAATAGTCCCGAATATCAAGCTATGTTCGACACTAAGCTCAACGCTGACGCTAAAGCCAAGGGTAAATGGATGACAGGTAAGAAAGGCGGGTATACTGCTGTGGGTGTCGGTGGTGCATTGACAGGGCGTGGTTTCAAGATTGGTATTATTGATGACCCATTCAAGAATCGTGAAGAAGCAGACAGTGTTGTAGTCCGTGATTCGCGCCACAAGTGGTACAAATCCACATTTTATACCCGTCAAGAAGGTAATTCAATGATTCTGTTCATCCTGACTAGGTGGCACGAAGATGACTTAGCCGGTAGAGTGCTAGCAGACGCTGAGGCAGCAAAAAAAAGCGGAGAGCCTTACGATAAATGGGAGATTATTCAATTCAAAGCAATTGCTACAGAAGATGACGAACATCGCAAAGAGGGTGAAGCATTATGGCCTGACAAGTTTTCACTAGAGAAGCTAAGAACAATGAAGTCAGGTATGGGTACGTACGAATTTAGCGCGCTCTATCAGCAGACACCTATTGATGAAGAAAACAGAAAGTTTAAACAGGCATGGTTTACCTATAGAACCATGGAACAGGTACGCACACTCGAAACCTACAACGTTATGACCATCGACCCTAGAGGGAAAGACGACATCAAACAAGGTAAGGACTTTGTAGGTACAACTATTAACTTCATAGACAGTCAGAATCACTGGAACATTATCAGCCAACGTACAAAGCTTAGTGCTACCGGAATGATAGACATGATGTTTACCAACTGGCAACGGTATAACCTACACAAGATATGTATTGAAGATAACCAGTTTACCCAAGGTTTGCTTAAATCTATTAACGATGAAATGCAAATCCGGGGCGTGTTTATGTATGTAGAGCTTGTCAAGACAGGTGGTACTCAGAAGGAATTGCGTATAGAAGCCCTTGTGCCCCGTTATGAGCGCGGGGCCATCCACCATATCCTTATCGGCGGCCAGAACCAGTGTGAAGACCTAGAGGAGGAGTTAAAGCTATTTCCAAAGGCCACTAATGATGACGCGAGTGATTCATTGGCATATCAGACACAAGCGAGTAGGCGACCAGAGACTGATGGAGACCGACCAGCTGATACAGGCAACGTTGAGAGTTTATTTTATTAAAGGGGGATATATGAGCGAACATAGACTAAGACTGAGGCAGCACCCTGAAAAGCCATGGATACAATTGAACTGGTCTTTTGAAAGAAAACGTTTTTACAAGAAAAGGGCTACATTTGTGTACTGTATTGACTGCAAGAACTTCGCATGGGGTTTATATGCTACACATCCAGTTTACATGAAAGATAATAAATGATTATTACTCGCGTAGATTTGTTAGCCTCACCAATAGATAAAAGATTAAGGATGGATACAGATATGATTCAATTCGGAGAAGAAAACGTCAAGCGCAAGTACGAGAACGGCAAGGAAGTACTGTCACATACCTATGTCATGGTAAAAGACCCTGTAACAGATGATAGCGATGAACTAGCACAGATGATACGTTTCACCCGTGAGCATAAAGACGCAAAGCATATTAGCTTTAAACGAGTGTATTCAGATAAAGGTAACAGGTTTTTAGAGAAGGAGTGGCGCAATGACAAATAAAGAGATACTTGAAAAGGCGATACAGAAGGCTATTGATGGTGGGTGGGAACAACTGCTCAATTATAAAGTGATGTGGTTCAGGAATTACATTCCAAGTCATTACTACATAAAATTGCAGGTGAATGATGATGGCATGGTTTCGTCAATGGAATTTGAAACTAATACGGTCATCTTCAACCACGACTTCGCTAAAGCATTATGGGGCGATAAACAATTAATTTACAGCCATAAACTCCCAGTCATAAACAACTCGTGGCAAAAAGTAAAAAACTATGAACATCACCTCCAACAAATGGTTATAGCAGAAGACCCTATTAAATACCTAGGAGACAACATCTAATGGATTGTGAACCTGGAATTGATTACTGGGTAGCTACTGGCAAGTACCGAGTACGTATTACCCGTAACAAGGTGAGCTACAAGGTAGGGCTATTCGAGAACTACGAGGACGCTGTAAAAGCAAAGCAAGACTTCCTCAAAGACTTCGAGCTAAACAGTGACAAGATAGAAGCCGAGACTATCCCCATGTACTCAAAGGAATGGTTTAAACGTGAACGTGTCAAGCAGATAGCAAGCTTCAAGAGCAATTACAGCACCCCTACGAAGCAGAAACCAGTTCTTATCGTCACATCTACCAGTTGGGGTAATAGGCAAACACACGAAGCCTTACGGTACCGTACAGCCATTGAGAACGACTTAGATATTCTCTTTGAAACGTAATGTTTGAATAACAACACGCTAACACTTAAAATTAAACCATCAGACTAGTGTATGTTCCACGGTCATAATACAGGAACTACTAGTGGCCAAAGCTTTTTTAACTAAAGAGAACTTTTCGGAGAAATGGGAAGACGCCAAGACATACATGGCTCCTCTTTTTGAACCTCTTTCAGAATATGAACGTATCTCTCGTAACCGACCACACCCAGGCATTAATGCTGCGTACCCTAAGAACACAGATGGTACACTCGCCGCTATTATCCAAGAACAACCAAAGCGTACTATCCAACAAATCCCTACGGGTAAAGTAGAAGCTTACGGAGACCCTGTTAAGTCTATCGTAGCCAACTTTGTACTCACTCAAAGCATTATCCCTAACGCTATCTCACAGGCAGATGTACTCCAGAAGTCTTGGGGGATTATGTCTAAGTCTCTTACCTTTGGCTCTTATGGGTCAATGACATTCTTCGGCAAGCACAACGATTATACCGGTGCAGACTTTAAGCTGTTTTATATTAAAGACGCTTTCTTTGAGCGAGGTAAGCTTACCTTTGCTGACTGTAATGTTTTCTTTGTCCGTTCATGGTATCAAGTATCAGACATTGACGTTCTTATCGACAAACACAAAGACAACGAGAATAGTAAGTGGAATGTTAAACGCCTAGAAGCACTTAAAGACCAGATCAAAAAGAAAGAGCAAGAAGCTCAAAGCTCAGGTGAACGTGAAAGGAACAGGGCTGTTGAAGCTATCGAGATTGTTACTGGCTTCCAACAAGGCATTAAGGCTAAGTTCTTTGTATTCTCTCCAGACCTAGGTAACGATGAGAATGGTATCGTAGGTGAGTTTGAGAACGAAGACCCTCGTGGTGTTATGCCTATACAGTGGCTTTACGCTAACATTGACTTTGAGAACCCATTAGGTCGTGGAGTTGTTGAACTATCAGGTGGTACTCAGAACGTTATTGACTCAATGCTACAAAGCTACCAATATATGCGTGCCTTGCAACTCGCCCCTCCTATGATTAAGCGTGGCACATGGAACAAGGCTCAGGCTAAGCTTCAACCTAATGTACTTATGGACTTGGGTACTGACCCTAATAACTCCCTTGAAGCGTTACGACTCGATACTACAGCTCTTACGAACTTCACAACTGACTATGGTTTGTTCAAGTCCCAGATTATCGCCCTTAACAACAACGGTGACACTTCCATTAGTGCAGAAGTAGGTAACCCTGGCTTCTCTAAGACAAGTGCCGGTGTTGAATCACAAAACCTTAAACTAGGTGTATCAGATAATTACATGCGCAAACAGTTTGAAGCATGGTTCGGTGATGTATGTGAGTCTATGCTCAACATTGAATTTGCCAATAAAAAGGGCAAAGAAGAGCTACAGCTTGATAAAGATACAGCTGATAAGATTCGCCAACTAGGTGAAAAAGAAGCAGCACTCGTAAGTACCGATGACAAGTTTGTTATTAACTACGATGAATATACAGACACTCTTAAGTTCTCAGTGGACGCTTCAACATCTGACAAGGCTTCTACTCAAGCTCAGTTGGAATCACTTGACTCACTGTTGCAACGTATCGAAGCCAGCCCAATGCTTTCTGCGCTCTTACAACAATACCCAGAGAAGGCTGTTGAGCTTTACAACCGCTTTACATCTCTTACTGGTGTTGAAGACCAAGAGAAGCTAGGTATTGACCTAGAACAGTTCAAGGCAGACCAAGAAGAAGCAGAGATGATGGCACAGCAACAAGCTAAGGCTCAAGCAATGCAACCACAATTACCTGCCGAAGCTCCTATTGACCCGTCTATGATTCCAGAAGGTGAAGTCATGGAACAATTACCACCTGAGATGATGGAAGCGCCACAGGGAGCTTTAGAACAGTTACCAGACCCACTAGAAGATGGTGTGATTGATGGCCAAGACCTACAAGGACTAAGCCCAGAAGAGGCTGAGGCTGTATTCGATATGCAGGAACGTAACTTCGATAACGAGATTATCGCTCAGGCAATCATCATGATGAGAGAAGGCGTGCCGCTTGAAGAGATTGCTGAGATTGTCATGCAAGCAGATAGGAGCGAAGCGTAATGGAAGATCTACTACCCAACGACGGACAAAGCTTTAACCCAACCAATTACCCTCATGAGCGTATTGAGGAAGACCTAGCTGAACAAAGCAAGGCGGCTCAAAGCTACCCTATTATTGATGAGCTTATTAAAGACCGCAAGCGAGTGCTAAAAGAAGCTGATTCGTTGTCTGGGTTGGGCATTGATAGCACCATGCCACAAATACAAGTGCAGATCATTATCGAGGGTCATAAGAAGTTTCAAGCACTTGTGCAATCAGACATTGAGGTATTGGAGGGGCTTAAAGAGTTATACGAGTCTAGGTAAGTTGTGTTCTGGTTAGCACCCCACTGCTAGCCGGAACAGAGCCTATCCAACTCTCGAATCGTTCACGCTACGAACGTTAAACCATAATGGAGGACTTGAATATGTCAGAAGATGACGGATTCGCACTAGATGTAAATGACTTTAAATCCGAAGAGGATAAGTCACCAGAGGTAGAGACACAGGAAACTACCCAAGAGGAATCATCAACCCCTGAGAAAAAAGAAACTGTAGAGGCCGAAGATACTCTCGAAACAGAAGAACAAGACACGGAGGAAAGTGGGGACACTACCGAGGAAAGTTCAGACGAAACATCAGAGGAAGACAAGCCCAAGGCAAAGAATAGCGCAGAGAACCGAAAACTCCAGCTTAACCAGGAAATACGGGAACTTGTAGCAACACGAGATAGGACACGCCGAGAGGTTGAAGCCCAAAACTCCCAGTACTACAGGCCAGCTTCAAAAGAAGACCTCGTAAATAGTGGTATGGACGAATCAGAAGCCCGCTATGAGTCACTGAAACAAGAGCTAGCACTAAAAGACTACAACTCACAAGTAACAGAGACAACTAGCACGGTAAACACTGAATCATTACAGGTACTATCCGATTTCCCTGAGGTTGACAGAGAAAGCTCACAGTATGATGAGAAGCTTGCAGAGAGAGCAGCTAAAGCATACCAACGAGTTGCCGGAATTGTCGAAGATAAAAACTCAGGTTATATCGTAAGCGTCAATGAACTGCCTTACCAATTTTATAAAGACTTTGTGGAGACTTACCGAGAAGCAAAGACCCGTGGTGAAGTATCATCAAGGAAAAATGTAGAGAGACAACTCGCTACAGCGGAGAACCCAGTGCAAACTGCAAAGGCTCCTACCCCCAAAAAAGATGACTTTGAAGCAGGTTTCGACTCGATTAAGTAGCCCAATATAATCAAGGAAAATAACCAACATGGCTCAAAACTTAGCTTCTAAGTATAGCGCAAAAGTTGTTGAACGCTTCAAATTGAAGAGCTTGACAGACAAAGCTGTAAACAACGACTACGACTGGACTGGCGTTAACTCTGTTAGCGTTTACTCAGTTGCAACAGCAGCAATGGGTACTTACACTCGTTCTGGACAAAACCGATACGGTACAGTTACAGAAGTTGACACAACAATCCAAACACTAACACTCGCCCGTGACCGTGCGTTTACAAAGTCTATTGACCGTCGTAACCGTGACGAATCAATGGGTGTAACAGAAGCTGGTAAGTTCCTAGCTCGTCAACTTGACGAAGTTATCACACCAGAAATTGACGTATACCGTTTAGCTGCTCTTGGTACAGCTGCCTCAGTTGGTGTAACTGCTGGTGCAACTACAAGTGCTAACGCATACTCTAACTTCCTAGCTGTTCAAACAACTATCACTGACAAGAAGGTACCACTTACAGGTCGTATCGCATTCATGACTGCAAACTACTACGCTCTTTTGAAGCAAAGTAACTTCATTCTTGATAGCGAAGACTTCGCTGGTGCTCGTCACTCAGGTAACTACGGTACTGTTGACGGTACAACTATCCAAGTTGTTCCAAGCTCATACATGCCTGCATTAACTGACTTAATCATTACTCACCCAGTAGCAATGGTTAGCCCAATGGTGCTTGAAAGCTACAAGACACACGTGGACGCCCCTGGTATCAACGGTTGGCTCGTAGAAGGCCGTGTAGTTTACGACGCATTTGTATTGACAGCTAAGGCTGACGCAATTGCTAAGCACACAACTGCCTAATAATTAACTAACAAGTAAAGGAATCTCTATGGCTGACACAAAAGAACCATATGCAGACATCAAAGAAGACGCAGAACGACTTACAAAAGCTCGTCTTGCAGCTCAAAACAACAACATTACTGAGAACGACCTAAAAATCGAACCAGTATTGCAAGCTGTTACTCCTAACGACGCAGAAGCTAAGAAAGCTAACACAGGCGGAATCGACGTTGCCGGTTCACCTGATGGCTTTAGTGGCCCTGTATCTGACGGATTCAACGATGGTGCAGTAGAAGAAGCTAGCACAGCGCCTGCGAAAGCAAGCAAAGTAGCTAAGTAATTCATAAGGGGCGAGTGGGGTCGCCCCGACCAAGATTAACTTAATTAGAGATAACATTGATGGCAAAACTTAAAGTAATACAATACGACCCATTCAAACGTGGAGACACACCAGTATTTGCTTTCCAATTCACACCGCCTTTTGACGGGTTTGACTGGACTACGATAACGGCTGATATTGCCATGACTGATGTTTCTAATCCTGTAGACAATACAGGGGCAGCAATGGTGAGGCTGAACCAAGCACTTACAGTAGATGTGAGTAACGTGGCGAGTGTATCAGCGCAACCGACCGTCTTAGAAAGCAAAGCACTTACACCAGAGGCTGAATACAAAGTTGAAATTCAACTCAAAGAAGGAAGCAATAATGTAGCCACTCCTATTACGGGGAGTGTAAAGATAGTACAGGACTACATAATTTAAAAGGAACACCTATGATAGATAAACGTTACCTAGTCACCGTAGACCTTGCCAGCCAGAACCAAGGCATTGCTGTTACGAATGCTTCTGTAAGTGAGACTCAGATTGCAGCTACTACCTTTCTTACCGGACCATCCGGCCCACAAGGTTCTCAAGGAATACCTGGCCCTACGGGGGCGACAGGGCCTGCGGGAGCTGCTGGTGCAACTGGGGCGACAGGGCCAGCGGGCGCACCGGGAGTTGTGCAAAGCATTATTGCGGGTACAAACGTTACGGTAGACAGTACTAACCCAGCTAACCCAGTGGTATCTTCAACGAATAGTGGTGGAGATGTTGTAGGCCCTAGCGGTGCAACTGACAACGCGGTAGCTCGTTACGATACAGCTACAGGAAAGCTTATACAGGACTCATTAACCACACTTGATGATAATGGCGGGCTTATGTTATCTGGTGGCTTAGGGGTAGGTATATCAACTCCTACAGCTGGTATCAACACAGAAGGAAACGTAGATCTTACTAACTCTTCTGCAAGTAATGCAGTAGGTCGAGTTATTAACTTTAGGACTGCTTCAGTAATTAGGGCATTTACAAGTGCCTTCCGTGACTCAACAGGTTCAGGCGGTAATATCCGTTGGGGTGTATCCGCAGCTGGCGGTGCACCAGTTGAGAAAATGCGTATGCTATCTAGCGGTTTCTTAGGTATCAATACCTCGACTGCCAATGCACAGCTTCAAATTAACGGAGACGCTAACTGGAACACTGGTGGTAACGTACCGGCAACCCAATACATCACAGTACTCCAGGCAAGCTCGAGTGCCGTAAAGACAGAGCTTCAAATTCTAGGAGTGGGAGCGGCTGACTCTTCTATGATTAACGGCCGTTTTACTAACTCAGCTAACGGTGCAGCAAACATTATGTACAAGTCTCGTTCTGCTGCTATTGGCGGTACAACAATCGTACAAAATGGTGACATTATCGGTAACTATACCTTCGTTGCAGCAGACGGAACAACAAACGGTGTTGAGGTAGCTCGTATTCGCGCAAGGTCGTTTGGCGCACCTAGCACAGGAAACGTACCAGGTGCTTTAGACTTCCACACAAACCCAGGTAGTACTGACCAGGCAACAAATGCTATGTCTATCTTCTCAGATAATACAGTTGCTATTGGGTACGCAGGTGCGAAGCAAACTGATATGCTCGCCGTCAACGGCACAGGGTTCTTTAACGGAACTGTTACGGGAAATACACCAACGCTTCCGGCGCACCTTACTACCAAGTCATATGTAGACTCTGCCGACGCACTTAAACAGAACAACATTACGCTTACAACAACAGGAACCTCAGGGGCGGCCACGTTAATCGGGGCAACTCTAAATATCCCTCAATATTCTGGTGGGGGTGGAGGATCGGGAATCACTCGATCAATCAGCAATGTTTCCATTAACACAGCAGCAGGCTCGGCCTCACTGACAGATTACGTATATTTTGTAAGTGCAGGAGCGACCTTAACGCTTCCTACGGCGGTTGGCAACACGAATGCTTATGAAGTAAACAATGATGGAGCTACGGATATTACCATCAACACCACGTCATCACAGACGATAAACGGTAACTTAACAATGCTGATAAGTCCTAATTCGTCACGTAAGTTCTATAGTAATAATTCAAACTGGAAGGTATTTTAAAATGGCATTCGATCAGCAAGTAAAACGAACAATAAATAGCTTGGATGTTGTTCCTACTATTAATACATCACCACAAGCAAACACAACTGGTAATATAACCACTTCATCTACAACTATTGTAGCTACCGACTTAGTAGGGGTGGGTTCAGCAACTGTACAGTTCAAAGGAACATACGCAGGTGTCAACGTTACCTTTGAGGCCTCACCTGACGCTGGCACAACTTGGGTTGCGGTAAACGGGCAACAGGTCACAACTGGTCTTAACACCGCGTCTGGAGCGACCGGTGTGCTAGCAACAAACGCGACGGTAGCCTACAACGTTACGCCCCTTCTAGGGTTTGACCAGTTCCGTGTACGATCTACGGCATTCACCTCTGGTAGTGCCGCAGTGGTCATTCACACTTCAAGTCAGTTCACCCAGACATCTGTGGCAGTAGTCGCAGCACCAACAACGACTGTCACAGGAACAGTAGCAACTACCCAGTCAACAAGCCCTTGGATTACTCGTGAGGGTGGAGCGGCAACACCAACAACAACCCAGGTTACACCTACAACAACAAGCACAACTTTGAAGGCTTCAAACGCAGCTCGTAAACGTCTCATCCTATCTAATGAAGGAACATCGGACTGTTACGTAGCATACGGGGCGACATCGAGCGCGGCGGCTCACGCTTTTATCGTACCTTCGGGTGGAGCAGCAACTATACCAGGAGAAGAGTATACAGGTATTGTCTCCGGTGTTTGGATAGCAACTGGTGGTAATAACATGCAAGTAACGGAGACTGTATAATGCCTCAGATTAACGGTCAACCAGACGCAACAACAACGAGTAAGGGTAAGATACAACTTGCCGGAGGATTACGCGGTACGGCAATAAGCCCACAACTAGCCGCAGGAACCTCTGTGCAAACTGTATCAACTAACTTTGCAACATCCCTAACTAGTACTGTCATCTTGCCTCATGACGACACAATACCAACAAATACAGAAGGTGTAGAGGTGATGACACAAACCATAACCCCACTTTCAATGACGAATATACTAGTAATATCGTTTAACGTGTTTGCCTCTCATAGCGTTGCCACGTTCATATCTTCCGCTCTGTATCAAGACTCTGGAGCAGCCGCAATAGCTGCGAGCGCAAGCTACCAGACTGTAGCCACCGGTACAAATGTCACCTCTGTTACATACCGTATGGTGGCTGGGACTACTTCGCCTACGACATTCAGAGTACGCACCGGCGGGAATGACACTGGAACGCTTACTTTCAACGGAGCTAATGGTGGACGTAGGTTCGGCGGTATCTCAATGTCAAACATAACTATTACAGAGGTTGCAGTCTAATGCCAGATATATCACCATCAAACACACCAAGTAACGCACTTACTATGGACATGTTAGACTCTGACGCTACGTTTGCAGCGAATAGTAATAGCAAAGTAGCAACTCAAGAGGCAGTCAATACCTCCATCAAACAGAACCGCCGTAAAGCTTATGTTAATGGGCAAATGATAAATGGAATCATACCTTACTTAGCCAAGGCCACTGTAACATCAGGAGCAGCTACCCTATGGCTTACAGATGACGGAACATCTACAGGGAACGCAGTATTCACCACTATTTATCCAGAGGGTATTGTCATTAATGCGTATGGTTCAGGTAACAACTATCAGGTATATAACGTGGTAGTTTCTGGTGACTTGAAGAAAGTAACATGCCAAGTAAATCAAATGGCCGGTGCTATTCTTGGGCTAGTGAATGTTACGAGCGCAGCGAACGGTATTGACGTGCGTGGTATCGTATTGGGCACGGTGTAATGAAACCTACGGTTACGGTTAATAAACTTTTTCTCATATTATTTGTTACCCTACAAATTATTATTGTCGGCGTAATAGTTTATGCCATAATCAGCCCGAAGACCGTCATCGTTCAAATAGAAAAGCTAGATAACTCCTACTCTGTTGAAAAGCCTCTTGAAGTAATACCCCCCCGTATCCCTTGACTTATTAACACGACTGTGCTAGTATTATAATCAATCACGAAAGGATTATATGAAAACATTTAAAGGTGCAACATTACTAGCAATACCAGTATTATTCGTACTAGCTTTTATTAGCACAATCATTTTAGTTGTCATTGATACCGCCAGCCTGTAGTATAACTATCCTGCCTACGCTATAATCCAAGTATCGTAGACCATACTTATTAGGTGGTCGTGTCTAACTCTTGTGGAACGATAAAATACAACTTATTTTATTGGAGACAACATGGCTAACTTTTTTGGACAATTACTTGATAACGTAGGAACAGCACTTAACCTACCCGAGCTGGGATACTCAGAGGGCTTCGGTGGCGGTAAAACCGCTAACACCGGACGTATTACAGGAACACAGAATGACCTTTTCAATACCTCATCAAGTAAAGGCCTACAATTAGCAAATGCAGCATATAACTCTAAGCCTGCTGCAACACCTGCGGCAGGTTTCCTGGTAGGGGGTACTGCTGCCTCAGATGGTTCTACGGGCGGTGTTTACGGCTCAACAAGTTCAACTGGTAGCTCAGGTGGAGCTGGTCGTGTCGCAACCTCTTATGACCCAGCAGCACTTGCATACTACGATGACCAGGAAACATTAGCTCGACAAGCATTAGACCGACTCAACGCACAACGTGGTATTGGCTTAGGCAACGTACAAAACTCTTACAACAGCGCTCTTAATAGCCTACTTGGTTCTAACGCACAAGCAGAACGTGACGCAGGCCTTACTAAGCAACGTACTATTGATGACAACGTAACTGCTCGTGCAAACGTAGACCAGACAGTAGCACGACAGGCTCAAGGACTTCGCCGGTTACTCGGTAACTCTTCAAGTGCAGCACAATATGCAGCTCCTTTGGCTGTAGCTCAACAAGGCAACAAGCAACAAGGCGCTATTCAAACATCATTTGGTCGCAACCTCCAGAACATTGACATTGCAGATGAAGACCGAAAGCGTGCATTCGGTTCTGCCCAAGAAGACCTTACTAACCAACGTACTCAACAAGAAAACGCACTTAACGCTGGTCTACTGCAGAATGAAGCACAGATTAACGAACAGCTATCTAGCATTGCCCTTCAACGTGCGCAAGCCCGAGGCCAGAACTACGCCCAAGCTCGTGGCGCTCTTACACCGTTTAATGACCGTGTCTCTACACTATTGGCACAAATCGACCAACTCGGAGCTAACCCAGCTATTACGGCTAAGAATGTAGCCTTCACAGCCCCTACGCTAGACGCTTACAACACAAGCGGTATTGCAGTGGCTCAAGGACAAACACCTGCACAAGCAGCAGCAGGGCAATATGCAAACTTACTTAACCAAGACGATGAACGTCGAAGGAAACTATTCTAATGGACATTCTAAGCAACCTCAAAAAGCTTCTTGGTATTCAAGACGGACAACGACGCCCAGAACAATTAGCGGTAGGGCAGCCTCAAACACAACGAACTATTGGTCGTTTACCACAGCAAGTACAGCAACAAGCTCAAATTTATGAGCAAAATCCAGATGACCCACGTGTTGCCGGCGCAGACCCGGCTTTATTTGGGTACGCAGAAGACGATGGCATTTCAGCATACGCGGGTTCGCCAGCCTTACAGCAGAATCAAGTCATCCGCCAAGCCCCAAACACAAGTCAACTTTTAGGCTCTGTTAATCCTGTATGGCAACAACAGCAAGGTCAAACGCCTTACGGTCTACAAGGTTTTACTAGCCCACTAGAACGATTAACTCGACGACGATAAAGGAGCGCCTGTAATGGCATATACTAAGGTTCAACGCAAAGATAAAGGTTTTGATTTCTTTGACGATAAAGGTAAGAAAATTACCATTGAACAGTATACCCAAGCCACAGGTGCGAACGGCTCAGACCTACGAAAATCGTTAGCACAGAGCGGTGACCGTGTTTCACAAGATATTATCAGAGGTGATAACTTCTCTAAAGCAACAAAGGAATTGGGAAACTTTGGTAAAAGCTTAGTATCTCTTACGCAACAAGGTGCGGGTGCACTTGGGGACGTTGCACTCCAAGGCGGTGCGTTAATAGGTAACATTGGTGCTAATACCAACCCTTTCACAAACCAACAGCAAAAACAGAAACAATCTACTCAACAGTTTGCTAATACGGACGCTCTAAGAAAACTCTTACAATCTCAAACTGACGTAGAGGGTAAGAAAGTTGTGGGTACATCAGATGTAGACCAGAACGCTACTAGGATTGCTACAGGTCAAGGAGACGCACAAGATGTTGCTGCTGTTCTTGGCAAAGGGCTTGAAGTAGCCAACACGGCGACTATGTTTGCTAACCCCATCAACCTTGCAAAAGGTGCACCCGTTTCTCAGGTGATAAAGAGAGGGTTAGCTGACGCTGGTCTATTTGCTACTACAGGAGGCTCTCAGGCGGGTTTACAGACCTACGGTGAAACCGGAGACCTAGGCAAGTCATTACAGTCCGCTGCTCAAAATGCTCTCATTTCAGGAATTACAGCAGGAGGATTAGACATAGCCGCCCCGCTAGCAGGTGCTGTAGCTCGCAATGCACCCACAAAAGCAGCACAAGTGGTTAATGAAGCCCGGCCCTCTGTAATCGCCTCTAAAGACCCTAGAGTGACAGGTTTTGACGACCAGTACCAAACACTCGCCCAACAGTTCGATACAGTACAAGACCCTATCGCTCGCCGAGAGGTTTCTAAAGCTATGGCTCAGAACCGTGTTGAAAGACTTAATGCACAGAAAAGTATCCAGAGAGAAATAGGTCAAGGTGGATATGTCCGTGTACCGGGCAAAGCAGAAGAACCTGCTGTTAACCAGATAGCAGAACCAATACAGGAAATACCTGTTCAGACACCTGAATTACAAGCACCACAACCGTTATCAAGATTTGCCTCACAAACTGCACCTAACAGTGGTAATCTCAGCCCCGAACTAGCAAATGCAGTACGAGAAAATGCTTCAAGTTACCAAAAGTCTACTAATGCCGGTAGCGTGGAAAAGTCAATCGACTTCCTTAGCACTCGTTCAGAAGACGAAGCCATTGACGACGTTCTTTCTAGGCTTAGCCAAAAGAATATCGACCGTCAAGCCGTAACGGACGCTATCGCTACAGCTTCTTCACTTGACGCAAGGGGTGGCACCCGCAATCTAGAGTTAGCGCAGAACATTTACGACCGTCTTTCAGAACAACTTACTAAGGCAGGTCAAACTGTACAGGCTGCTTCAATCATCTCCCGCCGTACACCAGAGGGTATGGCTTATAACGCTTTACGAGAATTACAAAAAGCAGAAGTGTCAGTGACTCCTGACATCCGCCAAGCTATCGTTACGAAGACTCAGGAGATTGGTAAGCTACCACTAGGTAGTGAGGCCAGAGAAGTTGCTACAGCCGAACTACAGAAACAAGTAAACAGCCTCATACCTACTGAGCTTGTAGATAAGATTGTTGGTA